>ENA-UPSB01000751-UPSB01000751.1-bioreactor-metagenome-genome-assembly--contig:-NODE-751-length-47815-cov-887.196587_pt1 | contig 47815 bp, 40 predicted proteins | sample MGYA00238182_ERZ773286 | MGnify/ENA primary metagenome ERZ773286 (study PRJEB29026, sample SAMN07631240) | bioreactor metagenome | isolation source: Switchgrass digestor | place: USA: Dartmouth...
AATCTCTGGACTGGCAATACCGTCAGCTTACTGACATTTTGAGATAGCGAAAACATATTATTACTAAAAAAATAATTTTTGTACTATCCTTATGGCTGAACATGTAGTAAAGTGCTTACAGATATTTGGTAAATCAGTTACTAATAATATATTGGTTTTAAGGAGGGTTATCGTCGTGCTTAAAAAATTGGTTATTCTATTGCTTTGCCTGTTACTGATCATGCCCACTGCAGTACTGGCAGAGGAGGGTGACCTCCCTGTACTGGAAAAGCCTGTGAACCTGGGGGTCCGTAACAACAAGGATATTACTGTGATATTACGCTTGACTCAACCTGACAGTATAATGAGACTTAGAGACGAATATGTCATAGCATGTGAAATCGACTGGAAGATCAATGATGGCCCATGGCACACCGAAAAAGACTGGGAAGGAGTATTCCTCCCGAGCGGTCTGTTGACATACTATGAGGAAACATATGGCTCCCTGGAAATCTGTCATAATCTTAGCGGCGCGGCTCATGATGACAAAAACGCCTATGATATCCCTATGCACTACTGGAGTATCGGTTTGCAGTCGCCCTATGACCTGCAAAACAACACTTATTACTTCCGTTATCGTTATATTTTCGAATATCCGGCCCAGGATCCCGCAACCGGGCAATGGGGGTACATGGTCGTTACTTCGCCCTATTCCAATGTAGCAACGATAGGCAAGGGCCAGGGTGCGATTCCCGACAAGCTGGAGGCTCCTGCCAACCTGAAGGTGGAACTGAAAACCAGGGAAGATACTGGCATGCCGTATTTCTACTTCACGCTGGATATACCGGACAGCGTAAAGGAAGCAAACAAGACAGTTCCAGTGTCTACCTGTGTTGACTGGAAAATCAACGGCGGCAAATGGGCAACAGAGTTGAAAGAATTGCCTTTTGCAGCAGCCGGACTTATGCTTACGGATGCTCTGGAAGGGGATCCCGTTGATAAAGGCGGTTTTGGAGAGATAGACATTAAGGAAAATACATATTACTTCCGGGCATATTTCGAGTTTGGAAAACCAGATGGCACCGTCGTGAAATCGCCTTTCTCAAACATAGTGGAAATAGGCACGCCGGCTTTCTACAGCGGCGCTTCCAACTGGGCGAAACCTGAACTCCAAAGGGCTTATGACCTGGGGCTTATCCCTGACATACTTAAGGGCGCCGACATGACCAAGCCGATAAACCGAGAAGAGTTTGCCGAACTGGTGGTATTGCTGTATGAAAAGGCAACAGGGAAAAAGCCCAGCCGGCTTCTCCGAATCCGTTTACCGATACTTCGAACCCACAGATATTGAAGGCATATAACCTTGGTATAACAACCGGAACAACCAAAACCACGTTCTCTCCCAAAGTGCTGATCAACCGTGAGCAATGTGCGACCATGCTGTTCAGGACGATCAAGGCAATCAACCCGCAAGGCGATTACAGTATTGAGGGCGTTAAGGATTTCCCCGACCAGAAATTCATTTCGTCATGGGCGGTCGAAGCAACGAAATATATGAACAAAGTCGGCGTTATCACCGGCGACGCCAAGGGCAACTTCATGCCGAAGGCGACTACGAGTGCCCAGGAGGCTGCCGGTTACGGCATGGCAACCAGGGAGCAGGCGATAGTCATGTCGCTCAGGACATATGACAAAACTCCGGAAATCAAATCATCCGGCGGCGGTTCGTCCGCCACGCAGACGGGTAGTGGCGCCGGAACTGCGGGAGCAGCTACTCTCGATTCGCTTATGAGCAAGGCAAAGGCCATTGACATCGGTTACTTTGAAGCTACATCAGATATCCAGGGGAATATCACCGAGGGAAAGTACTGGAAGAAAGGCGACATGGTCAAAATAGTCCAGACGGAGCAGTTTGGCGAGAAACAGACGAAAGTTGACATAATCGACATGTCGAAAGGGATATCCTACAGCTATTTTGAAGGCCAGTCCCAGGCGGTCAAGGGAATATATGATGTCAAGGATCCAAGTGCATACGCCAACCCGTTTAACATTATCGGGCCTTTCACCCTTGGTTCCGGGGAGGCGGAGTCCGCTCCCGTCATAGAGATCGCAGGCAATGAAAAGGTCAACGGCGTCGACTGTTATGTAATCACTGTTACCGTGGACGGAAAGGTTCTCGCGAAGATATGGGTCAGCGAGGATGGTCTGAAACGCAAAAGCGAAATGATTTACTACGGTTTCCCGATGACGACCGTGTATAAAAATTACAAGATCGGCGGGTCGATCAGCGACAGTGAATTCGACCTCCCGGCCGGTATGACGATCAATGAAGACTTCACCGTAACCATTACGGAATAAGCACACAGGCAGGGACAGAAGAATCGTATCCACCCCCGGCGGTAATCCCGTATTCTGCCGGGGGATAAAATTTACATAATTTAATATCCATCCTTGCCACGACATATTTATTTAAGGCATTAACTATTGAAAGTTATCCTTAAGTTGCAATGGAAAAATTGCGAGGTGCAACAATGAGGAGGATATTTTCAGTTATTTTAGTCATCATGCTGGCGCTTTCCTTTGCTGCATACAAAAACAGGGATTCATTGATTATAATGAATAGCTTTCACCCGCTTCCGGCGGCCTAATGCGGTTTGTTTGAACCTGTAATGTATTATAAAAATGTGAAAAAATGAGGTGGAACGATGAACAAGATATTATCGATTATTTTAATTGTCGTGCTGGCGCTTTCCTTCGTCTCATGCAGCAAAAAGGGGGAAAAAGCAGCATCTGCGGGTAACCGCAATGTAACAAGCAAAACAGGAGAAATAGATGAAGAAGATGATATACAGATTGAAAACGTCAAGATAAAAGAATCCGACCTGTCTGAAAATATAGGACAGACCTGGTGCCAATTTTTAAGGGCAGCGTGATTATGACAAAAATGGAAAGTCCGAATCACGATATCGTTGGAGTGGGGTGCTATACAAAAAATCTTATGAAGAAGTAAAGAAGTACTATCAAGATATCATGTCAAAATACGAAATTAGAAATGAACAAGAGTATAATGACCCTGACCCGGATGAACTCCCGACATATTATATAGAAGCGCAGCTTGGTGAAAAGCTTTATGCAGCTGTATATATAATAGACGTGTCGAATGCCCCTGATGATTACTTCGAAGGAGAAGACAAATTACCTAAAAATGCCAGAACCACATTTTCGCTGCAATACTTAGATCAAGGAGAATAGTTCATTCTCCCCCGGCAGCATCCCAAGCTTTGCCGGGGGAGCACTGTATTTACGAACACTTGCCGATATGCAAGGACCTGCAGAAAGGCAAGGTCAGGAAATTGACGATCAGTTAAAAATGATCAATCAAGAAACCTATAATGTATCGGACCGCTATGGTTAGGTATGACATCCAGTCCGCCCTTTTTTTCCTTAGCATCGATTCCTGAGTAATTGTAAGAATCTTTACCGTTGTCAGGATAAGGCCGGTTTTTGCCTTTAATATTATAAACCATCTCCCTGTTTTCATATGGAATATAGGAATCCGCTCCCGGTTCAGCGTTGAGTTTGTCGAGAACGGCTTGATAGGGTGCGAGCAATTCATCTATATTTTTTTCCGCTTGTGCAGAAGCACAGACACAAAGTCCAGGCATCAAAGCAATTACTAAAATAATGATTACATTTTTCACAGACTTTACCTCCCTTCGATATATTGCTTACTGGTATTGGTATGATCCAGCAAACTATGACCGGGATGACTCCCCTTTCCTCCAATTATAAATCGCTTGTTTTTATTGTATCAGCAAATATTTCGCCACCACAAGTTATTTGGTGAAGATATAAAATGACGTTAAATCCTGTGCTAGTTCGCATAAAATTTACGAAATGTGTTGCTTTCTACTTGAAAGGATGCTTTGCCTTTTATACAATCAAAGAAGTGTTTGCTATTCACAGGCTTTCTCACATGTTTTGTATTGTTGGCAGTGAAAATGCAAATGGAACCGTACTGTCTTTGGATTCGAAGATCGGAGTACTATTCAGAAAACGGGAGGTACAGTATCAATGCAAAAAATATGCCCTATTTGCCGCCAGACAGGAAATGTAGATGATGATTATTGCAATTGTGTCAGAGAAGGCCGCATGAGTGCCATCGATGTGATATGGGCTGACGAAAAGCTCGTAGGTATAGCACAGAGGCTCATGGACAAGGGCTTCAGGGTAAACAGCTGCATCCTGCACGGGAATGGGATTTACAGCAAACCCGCCATCAGGATATATTTTGACGAACATTACGATATTGAAAGCCTTTTTCACGACATGCCGCCCGGCTGGTACACGGAGACATTCCTGGGTAACGGCGGTTCACGCAAATTCACCGTACTCGCGGAGGACTGCGAATGTGACGATGAGGACCTGGAGTACGAACTGGTTTTGACTATATCGAATCTCGAGACCTGGCTCGACAGCATCGACAGCGAGGCTGCAAAAGCCGTGCTTATCCTTGCCGGATATTCCACAGAGCCTGTCATACATACACGGGAGGAATAACTATGGGAGACTGTTTTGCATTACGGCCATACTGCACAGGCTGCAGGAAATGGGTCGATGAAAAGCACGAATGCGGAGACGGCCGGGTGATCGCTGTCACGGAAGGGACCCTTGAAATCGTAGAGGCGCTGTTGGATCTGGGCCTTAAGGTTTATAAAGCAACCTGCTATGTACATCCTGACATGGAACCATACAGGAAAGATACGGAGTATGCGCTGTACGTATGCATTCATCTTGGGGAACACTACCCGCCGATACTGTTCCATGATCTTCCGGAAGGCTGGAAGTACCACACGGAAACTTCATCGGCTGACAGAACGCCGGTGGAAATACTTGCATATGTGCAAAAAGGCTGCTGGAACAGCCGCGAGGACATAGAAACGCGGATAAAAGCTGTAGTCTCCGAGTTTGTGAGGTACCTGAGAGAAGACAAGGATAAGGATGGCATAATTGCTGTACTGACACTTATGTGGAGCTAAAACTTGCAAAGTATGATATCGGTAAACTGCCGTATTTTATCTCGCATCTGATGTATCAGATGTGTGAAGAAATGTTTTTTATCTGGTAAGCAGTTGCTCCGGCCGTGTGATCAACCGATCTCCGAGAGCATTGACAAGTGCAGTATCATCAGGCACAGAGTCCATAATCACATAATCAGGGTCATCCAGTTCTGCCACGCGCAGCAGTGAGGCCTTGCCGACCTTACTGGTATCGCATAACAACACCTTCTTATCTGCGTGGCGCAACATTTCCCGGCAAACAGCGGCAACTTTGGCATCTATACTGGTGATCCCGGCAACAGAAATATTGCTGCAGGAGAAGAACAAAATGTCGGTATGGTACATTTTCACAGCCTGGATAGCAGCGTAACCGGTCAGGATATAGCCATCATGAATCTGGCCGCCGACTAAAATCGTGGAGACGCTCGTCTGCTCCTCCAGCATCTTACTGAGTTTCAGGTTGTTGGTAACTACAGTTACGTTTTTTAACGCGGCAAGACAGGGAACCAGGGCAAGGCATGTCGTACTGCTGTCGATGAACATTGTAGTGCCGCTGGTGATAAGGTTTGCTGCGATCGATGCTATTTTTTCCTTTTTCTCATTGTTTAAACGCATCCGGACAATAGGAGGGATATCTTTTTCAACTGTGGGCAGCATTGCCCCGCCCCAGATGCGTTTTATCAAACCGCGGTCTTCCATTGCTTTCAGGTCTCTGCGAATGGTCGCCTCGCTTGCATGGAGCTGGTTTTGCAGGTAATGGACCGTAACAGTGCCCCGTTCTTTTACCAAATCATATATCTGGTTGTACCGTTCATTCTGCAGCATAGTGACCGTATCCTGTTAATGATCGAATTTGATCGAATTTAACAGAGTTTTTCCTGTAAGTCAAACTATTGTGCAATATCACTTGTCTATGGTGAAAAATCCATACATTCATTGTAAAATATTCATATAAAAATTTCAATGCCTTTCATACAAGCAGTTCAATACCTGGAACTGATCATTCGCAAGCACGAATCTTACCAAAAAAGGAGTGATCGAAAAAGAGCGAAATAACTTTCTGTAGTCGGATCCGGTCAAAAATAATCAGGGTAATGGGAGTGTGGGATAGTATGAGTAAAAAAACCAAAGTCTGGCTGGCCGTGTCATTGTTCGTCATCCTGGTTTTTTCATTTGCGGCAAGTCTTATCCAGAGCAATTTTGGCAAAACGAGCGTTACATATGTCAGAAAAGGTCTTGCTGACATGATAACGGAAATTAACGCGAATAATGAAGCGTACGGGAAGGATATCGAGGTTTCGTTCGGTACGGCATCTTCCGCGATCGTGTTCGGTACTGCTGCTTCCTCTAATATTGAGTTTAAAATGCTTGTACCGAAGCATGCTTCGGAAAAAAACCGCCTGCCGGCAATCATTCTTGCTCCGGGAATGGATGACATGAAGGATGACCTGTATACTCTCTATACGGAGCTTTCACGCAGAGGTTATGTGGTCGTTGCAGTCGATAAAGCGGGAGAAGGCAACTCTGACCTGTCGGCTGACGGATACACTAACGGAAGTGCCGGAATGGAAGCCATAATAGAATATGTAATGAGTCTGCCCTATGTCGATGAGAAAAGAGTCGGAATCAGCGGTCACAGTAACGGAAATAAATTTCTGATCATCGCGATGAACAGGATAAACCTTGAAACAAGAAATCATATTTCCGCATTCCTGATGGGACAGGGGACAGGCTTTCTTCCCCGTCTGCAGGAAGGTGTACTGAAAGACGTCAAATTCGGTATGATCGTCGGCAAGAATGACGAGATGGATACTGTCTATTTTAATTCCGCATTTTTTGATGAAACAGATAAGGCAAAGGACTGGATCAGGGAGATCTACCCCGATTTCAACGGCGACGCGGTCCCTCTCGGAACGTGGTTTACTGCGAACGGAGAGCGCCCGATTGCCGCCAATGAATATCTGACCGAAACGGAAGCGAGAGTCCTTTATAATCCGCCGACCACCCACCCCGGGATGATGTTCTCCAGATCCGGTGCGAAGGCATATGTCGATTTCTTCTACAACGCTTTGGGTGTTCCGGAAGGCAGTGACTACATACCGTCGGACAACCAGATATGCTGGCTGATGGTCACGTTCCAGCTCATTGCAATGCTTGGCTACTTATCCCTGGTCTTCCCCGTATTTGAAATCCTTCTCAATACAGAAACGTTCAGAAAGCTGAAGGCTGATACAATTGAAGCTCCTGCTTCGGAATTCAGGAACCCAAGGGAGTGGATACCTACACTCATCCTGATGATAGGCATGTCTGCATTTGCAGCACTGTCTATATTCCCGCTGTTCAGAAAGGGGGCAACGCTTCTTCCCCCAACGGATCTTCTGCCTCTCAGCACCAATTATATGAACCAGATCGTTTACTGGATCATAATTGTAGCTATAGTGACCTGTGCAGCAGTTATTGTAATGCACTGGATCAAAAAGCTGCTTTACAGGGGGACAGGCATTTTACCCGAAAGCCCCTTCAAATGCGCTGATATAACCCTCAGGGAGTTCCTCAGGTCCATGCTTTTCGCGGCATGCCTGTATGCGCTGATGTGCCTGCCGATAATAGCTGTACGCTTGATCTTCAAAGTCGATTTCAGGATCAGCGCCCTCAAATTCACATGGTATCGTCCGGAGAGGATCTTTGTAGTATTGAGATATACGATGCTGTTCGGTCTCTTCTACCTGATGAACTCCATCCTCACCGCGAATACCAGGTTTAAGGACCTGCCGGATTGGATATCCACCGGTATAGTATCATTGGGCAACTCGCTGGGTCTCATTATTCTTCAGATAGTGCAGTATACTGCCCTGGTCAATAATCATGCCCTGCGTGTTTCAGACATGGGTTCTGCCACTATCCAGGTATGGAAGTACTTCCTGCCGATGCTTATGGCTCCGGTCATATCAAGATTCATATATAACCGCACAAAGAACATCTGGATAAGCACAGCGTTCAGTGCCATATTCTTTAATGCGGTTTCGATAGCGACTACCGGAATAACGACATCTCTTGGTTTATTCGCACTTTGATCTGAAACACACCGGCAAAAGCTCTGCTTAACGGCAGAGCTTTTGCATATAAGGCGGAATAACCAGGTATAAGTAAAGGTTACATCTCCTCTAAGAACTTATAATACCGGGAATCATTGACAAATACTCCGACAAAACAATATAATTTACGCGTGGTGAACAAAGGCGTTCATCATACTGTGTATATGCCACAGGGAAACGTGGCGGTGCATGGTATGATGAGCGCCTTTTTGCTTTTGCCGGCCATGGATCCGAAAAAACGGATCGGGCAGCGATAATTATGCCGTTAAGAGGCAAAATATTTTCCAGGAAGCGGATCAAAATAAACAAAGGTGGAGGGTTCGATATGGAAAGCGGACTGCGGGAAAGAAAACTGCTGTATAAGGGCAAGTCAAAATCGATATATGCCGGAGACGACAGTAATACTTACATAATGGAATACAGGGATTCGGCCACGGCCGGGAACGGCGCGAAAAAAGCGGAACTCGAGGGGAAAGGAGCCCTTAACGCCGAAATATCATACATCCTGTACAAATATCTTGAGGACAACGGAATCGAGACGCACTTCATAAAAATGCTCGACGGGACCAGGATGCTGGTGAAAAAGGTCGAGATCGTAAATGTCGAAGTGATCGTCCGCAATATAGCAGCGGGCGGCTTCTCAAAAAAATATGGCGTTCCCGAAGGCACACCGCTGAAAAACACGGTCCTGGAATTCTGCCTGAAAAGTGACGAGTACGGCGACCCGATGATGAACGAGAGCCAGATAACCGCATTGGGGATTGCTTCGCAGGAACAGCTGGAAACCATGAAGGATATGGCGCTGCGCATCAACAGCCTCCTGTCTTCACTGTTCGATAAATGCGGCATAACTCTCGTGGACTTCAAACTTGAATTCGGCATACACGACGGGAGGATCATCCTTGCTGACGAAATTTCGCCGGATTCATGCCGCTTCTGGGATAAGGCTACGGGCGACAAGCTCGATAAGGACCGTTTCCGCCGGGATCTCGGCGATGTGCTCGGAGCATACAGGGAAGTACTGAGGAGGCTGAAAAATGCGCAACCGGTATGAAAACCCCCTTTGCGAAAGATACGCAAGCAGGAAAATGCAGGAGATATTCTCGCCCGACAGGAAGTTCTCCACATGGAGAAAACTGTGGGTCGCCCTTGCCGAAAGCCAGAAGGAACTTGGCCTTGATATCTCCGACCGGCAGATCGGGGCCATGAAGGAGCATATATACGACATAAACTACGAAGTTGCGGAGCAGCGTGAAAAAGAGGTGCGCCACGATGTGATGGCCCATATTTACGCTTACGGCGTCCAATGCCCGGAAGCGAGGCCGATCATACATCTTGGCGCGACGTCGAGTTATGTCGGTGACAACACCGACCTGATCCTGATGAAAGAAGCCCTTGTTCAGATAAGATCGTCCCTTGCCGGGGTCATAGTCGAGCTTGCACGATTCGCCCTGAAGCATAAATCACTCCCTACACTTGCATACACGCATTTTCAGCCTGCGCAGCCCACGACCCTCGGCAAGAGGGCGACCCTGTGGCTGCAGGATCTGGTCAGCGACATGGATGCTCTCCAGTTTGCAATGTCACAGATAAAGATGCTCGGGTGCCGCGGCGCCACCGGTACTGCGGCAAGTTTCCTCGAACTTTTCGACGGTGACGCCGAAAAAGTCGAACGCCTTGAGAAACTGATCGCGCAGAAGATGGGCTTCGACGGGATTTTTGATGTAAGCGGGCAGACTTACCCCCGAAAGCTGGATTACAATGTGCTGTCGGTCCTGTCAGGCATCGCGCAGAGCGCGTGGAAATTCTCGAACGACATCCGTCTCATGTCGCACCTGAAAGAAGTGGATGAACCATTCGAAGACAAACAGGTAGGCTCGTCGGCAATGGCATACAAGCGGAATCCCATGCGGAGCGAGCGTATATCTTCACTTTCAAGGCATGTGATCGCACTGGCCCAGGATGCTGCCATGACGGCATCGACGCAGTGGTTCGAGCGCACCCTTGACGATTCGGCGGCACGCCGCATCTATATACCTGAAGCATTCCTTGCAACGGACGGGATACTTTCACTGTACAGGAACGTGGTCGGAAATATGCGGGTCTACCCGGAAATGATGAGAAGGCATCTTGAAGAAGAACTTCCATTCATGGCGACTGAGAACATCCTGATGCACTGTGTGAAGAAAGGCGGCGACAGGCAGCTGCTGCATGAGGCGATCAGGGAGACCGCCGTATCGACCGCCAGGAACATCAAGGAAACCGGGGCAAGGAACGATCTGATCGAAAGGATCCTTGATGACGGAAGGTTCAACATAACACGTGACGAGATGGAGGATCTGCTCGACGCTGAGAAATTCACCGGGCTGGCTGAGAAACAGGCTGAAACTTACGCGAAGAAGATCCTGGACCGGTTCGGGGAAGACGTAGTCCCGGGAGATGCTGAAATAAATGTTTAGACTGATCGGTCAGGGCCTTGGGCATGTCGACATGACCATGGCTTTCGGAAATCCCAAGACCCATGACTGAGAAAAGGGAGGCGGTTTAGCCATGTTGACGGCAATAGTCGGAATAAACTGGGGAGATGAAGGAAAGGGAAGGATGGTGGACCTGCTTGGTTCACAGTACGATATCATAGTGCGGTACCAGGGCGGGAACAATGCAGGCCACACCGTTGTGAACGAAAAAGGGAAGTTCATACTGAACCTGCTTCCGTCGGGGATCCTGCGCAATGATACCGTAAATGTCATGGGACCTGGCATGGTGGTAGACATTGCTCATCTCTGCAAAGAAATAAAAGGGCTTTCTGAAAAAGGGATAAAAATCACTCCGGAAAATTTGAAAATCAGCAATGGGGCAACGATATGCCTTCCATACCATGTACGCCAGGATATCCTGGAGGAGGAACGGCTGGCCGACAAAAAATACGGTTCAACAAGACGCGGCATCGCGCCTGTGTACGCCGACAAGTACATGAAGAAAGGCATACGTATGAGCGATCTGCTTTTTCCGGATACTTTGAGGGAAAAACTTGAAGGTATTGTGGAATGGAAAAACTTAATGATCCACGGCGGATACCGCGACCAGGCCGTTGATACCGATGAGATGCTGGAGTGGCTGAAGGTCCATGGCGAACCTATCATACCCTTTATCTGCGACGTTACGGAGTATCTCGAAAATGCGGCCAGGGAGGACAAAAACATACTGTTTGAAGCGCAGCTTGGCGCACTCAGGGACATAGATTTCGGCATCTATCCCTATACGACGTCCTCCACCACGCTTGCTTCGTTTGCGACCACAGGGGCAGGTATCCCGGGGGCGAAGCTGGATAACGTTATAGGAATAATGAAGGCTTATTCCAGTTGCGTCGGAGAAGGCCCGTTTGTCGCGGAATTCTTTGGAGAAGAAGGCAGCCGGCTCAGGGAAGCCGGAGGCGAATACGGCGCAGCGACCGGAAGGCCGCGCAGGGTGGGAGCGTTCGATATTCCTGCATCACGCTACGGCATAAAGGTCCAGGGTGCGGACGAGATCGCCCTCACAAAGCTGGACGTGCTGTCATACATGGATAAAGTACCTGTCTGTATCGCTTATGAGATCGACGGGGAAAGGACGGACAGGTTCCCGACAGGAGACAGGCTGCTCAGGGCCAAACCTGTTATTGAGTACCTGGACGGCTGGAAATGCGACATTTCATCCTGCCGCAGGAAAGAAGATCTGCCCGCTGAAGCAGCCGCTTATATAAGATACATCGAGGAAAAGACGGAATGCAGGATCCGTTACGTATCGGTGGGAGCAGAGCGGGACGCATACATTGATATGGATATGGCCTGAACAGGTTAACTCTTTTGCAGAGCACTTAATCGTCCGGATTTTACTTAATCGGCGATCAGTGATTGTGAAGTGGTTTCAGCACCCCATGCCTGCCGCATGCAAAGGGCAGGGCGTGGAACGAAGCTTTCCGGACAAGCGTGAAATATCCGGACAAACAGGTATATGAGATATAATGGACGGCTGGAAGCCGGATGAAGACTGTTATTAAGATCAGATCAATGATATGTCAGGAGGAGTCAGGATGAAAGCAAAGGTATACGTGACACTGAAAAAGAGCATAGCGGATCCGCAGGGCAACGCGATACAAAATGCTCTTCGTAAGCTTGGCTATACGAATGTCGAAGAAGTTTGGATAGGTAAGCTGATCGAACTTGATCTCGGGGATATCACCGCGGATGAGGCGCAGGCACAGCTGGTAAAAATGTGCGAAGGCCTGTTGGCCAACACTGTCATTGAAGAATATAAATATGAACTCTGTTAAGAGGGGATGACACAGTCAGAATACTCAATCAGAGGAGATCGATCAGGAGTCAGGAGGAGGTCATCAGGATGAAATTCGGCGTAATAGTTTTCCCGGGGTCCAACTGTGACATCGACTGCTTTCACGCGGTGAAGGACGCACTGGGCCGCGATGTCGAGTATATATGGCACGATGATGAAGAGCTTGACGGCTTTGACTGCATCATACTTCCGGGGGGCTTTTCCTACGGAGATTATCTAAGATGCGGCGCCGTTGCAAGGTTTTCAAGGATAATGGAAGCCGTAAAGGCCCATGCCGCCAGCGGCAAGCTGGTCATCGGGATATGCAACGGATTCCAGATATTGACAGAGGCGGGGCTTCTGCCCGGGGCTCTCGTCAGGAATAAAAACCTGAAATTCATATGCGATACGGTACCTTTAAGGGTGGAGACCACCGATACTCCATTTACAAGCCTGTACAAAAAAGGCGAGATCATAAACATCCCCATTGCCCATGGGGAAGGAAATTACGTGGTGGATGAAGAGACCCTCAGGAAAATGAAGGAAAACGGACAGATAGTTTTCAGTTATGTGGACAATCCTAACGGGTCCATGGAGAATATAGCGGGAGTATGCAACGAGCAAAGAAATGTACTGGGTATGATGCCCCACCCCGAGAGGGTCTGCGAGGAGATACTGGGCAATACCGACGGCCTGAGGCTGTTTGAATCCATCGTAACGGCACTTGAGGGGAGGCGGTAACATGAGCAAACCGTATGAAGCAGTAGGACTGACGGAACAGGAATACAAAAAAATCGTGGAATACCTGGGCAGGGAGCCCAATGAACTGGAACTCAACATGTATGGAGTCATGTGGTCGGAGCACTGCAGCTACAAGCATTCGCGGGCATTGTTCAGGCACTTCCCGACATCAGGGGAAAGGGTCCTCCAGGGACCGGGAGAAAACGCAGGAATAATCGATATCGGGGACAACCTGGCCATTGTCATGAAAATAGAAAGCCATAACCATCCCTCTGCCGTAGAGCCCTACCAGGGTGCCGCTACAGGCGTAGGGGGGATCATAAGGGACATTTTCGCAATGGGTGCAAGACCAGTTGCCCTGCTCAACTCCCTCCGCTTCGGTGACATAGAGAACAGCGAAAGGGTCAAATACCTGGTGGACGGCATTGTTGCAGGTATCGCAGGATACGGCAACTGTATCGGCATCCCGACCGTTGCCGGCGAGGTATATTTCAACAGCAGCTACAACGGGAATCCACTGGTCAACGCCATGTGCGTCGGTATAATCGAGCATGACAAAATCTTCAGGGGCAACGCCTCGGGAGTCGGAAATTCCGTAATGTATGTCGGCGCTGCCACCGGAAGGGACGGTATGGGCGGAGCAAGCTTCGCCTCTGTTGAGCTGACCGAGGAATCGGAAGAGAAGAAGTCTGCCGTGCAGGTTGGAGACCCCTTCATGGAGAAGCTGCTACTGGAAGCCTGCCTTGAGCTGCTGGAAACAGGATCGATAGTCGGACTGCAGGATCTCGGCGCCGCCGGCCTGACCTCGGCCTGCTGCGAAACTGCCGCCAGGGGCGAGGGCGGGATGGAGATCGACGTATTGAAAGTGCCCCGCAGGGAAAAGGGGATGCTGCCGGTTGAAGTCATGATCTCCGAATCACAGGAGAGGATGCTCCTGATCGTCGAAAAAGGCAGGGAGGACGAAGTAAAGAGCATTGTTGAAAAATGGGGCCTCCATGCCGTAACGATTGGAAAGGTGACAGACAACGGCAGGCTGATCGTCAAGGAAGGGGACAAAATAGTTGCCGATGTGCCAGCCTGCAGCCTGGATTCCTCCGGTGCGCCCAGGTATTACAGGGAATACGGGGAGCCTGGATATTACCGGGAACTGAAGCAGCTTGACCTGGAAACCATACCGGAGCCGGGAGACTACAATAAAACCCTGATGGATCTGCTGACTTCCCCGAACCTTTGCAGCAAGGAATGGGTGTACAGGCAGTATGACCACATGGTAAGGACCAGTACCGTGGTAAAACCCGGTTCAGATGCCGCCGTGCTGCGGATAAGGGGTACCAAAAAGGGCATTGCTCTGACCACAGACTGCAACAGCAGGTTCTGTTTCCTGGACCCGAGGGCAGGCAGCGCCATAGCAGTGACAGAGGCGGCAAGGAATCTTGTGTGCAGCGGAGCAAAACCGCTGGCTGTCACCGACGGTCTCAACTTCGGCAGTCCTGAAAAACCCGACCGCTTCTGGCAGTTCAGGGAGTCGGTCATAGGGATAGGGGAAGCCTGCAGGGAACTGGACACTGCTGTGATCAGCGGAAACGTCAGCTTTTATAACGAAACCGAGACGCAGGCCATTTACCCAACCCCAATCATCGGCATGGTCGGCGTCATCGAAGACATAGACAGGCACTGCACGATGCATTTCAAGGACGAAGGAGATATCGTAATACTTCTCGGCGAGACCAGGAATGAGCTGGGCGGCAGCGAGTACCTCTCAAGGATCCACGGAGTTGAGAGGGGAACGGTTCCGGTACTTAACTTCGGCCTGGAAAAGAAGCTCCAGTCTTTCATACTGTCAGCCATTGAGAAGGGCCTGCTGAAATCCGCCCATGACGTGAGCGATGGCGGTTTGGCCGTAGCCCTGGCGGAATGCTGCATGGAAAAAGAATTGGGTGTAAAGGTACAGTTGGAATCCCAGCTTCGTACGGATGCCGTACTGTTCTCTGAAAGCCAGTCAAGGTTTGTGGTCTCCTGCAGCCCGGAAGCGCTGGCAGAGCTTGAACAGGCAATGGTACAGCGGGAAGTGCCTTACCGGGTACTGGGCAAGGTCGCGGGCAAGGAGCTTGTAATCGATATCAACGATAAAAATGTCATAGCTTTGAATGTAAAAGATATGAAAGAGGCGTGGAGAGGAGCCTTCGGATGCCTTATGAATTAAGAACCGGAAAACCTTTGCGCGGTGATGGGCCATTGACTGGCAACAGAGCGGCAGGCATGGATAAGTTGGGAGAAGAGTGCGGGATAGTAGGGATCTTCAACTTCGATACATCCAGGGATGTGGCCAAATCCCTGTACTATTGCCTGTATGCCCTGCAGCACAGGGGGCAGGAAAGCGCGGGAATAGCCACCACTGACGGCCACCGGACGCATTTCCACAAGGAGATGGGGCTGGTGCACGAAGCCTTTAATGAAGAAATATTAAAGGGGCTTAAAGGGAGTATAGGCATAGGGCATGTGAGATATTCCACGACGGGAGACAGCAAAGTTACCAATGCCCAGCCTCTGGCAGTCAGATACCGCGGAGGCAGCATTACCCTTGCCCACAACGGGAACCTGGTCAATGCAGCCGAACTGAGGGACCGCCTGGAGGAAAACGGCGTAGTCTTCCAGACGACAATAGATTCGGAGGTCATCGTAAACCTTATTGCCCGTTTCAGCAGCGAAGGTATCGTAAAAGCCATAGAACGGACCATGGAAATGGTCAGGGGCGCATATACCCTTGTGGTGATGACGGAAGACAGCCTGATCGGCATCAGGGATCCCTACGGCCTGAGGCCGCTTTGTCTTGGGAAGATGGAGGACGGCTGTGTCCTGGCCTCCGAAAGCTGTGCCCTTGATATCATAGGGGCAGAATTTGTCAGGGATGTGGAACCGGGAGAAATCGTCACCATAGACAAGGCCGGACTCAGGTCAAAGCGGGTACAGCCAAAATGCAGGAAAGCCTCCTGCATATTCGAATATATCTATTTTGCCCGCCCGGACAGTGTGCTGGACGGCACAAGCGTCTATGAGGCAAGAAAAAACGCAGGGAGGATATTGGCGGAAGAACATCCTGTGGAGGCGGACCTGGTAATTGCAGTCCCGGACACCTCCGTTCCCGCCGCCGTCGGCTATGCGGAAGCTTCGGGCATACCTTTCGGGGAAGGGCTGATAAAAAACAGGTACGTAGGCAGGACGTTCATCCAGCCGGAGCAGGAGCTCAGGGAAACGGCTGTCAGGCTCAAGCTGAATCCCCTGAGATACAATGTCTCCGGCAAGAGGATCGTCATGATCGACGATTCCATCGTCAGGGGGACAACCAGCAGGCAGATAGTAAACAGCCTGAAAATGGCGGGAGCCAGGGAGGTACATCTCAGGATAAGTTCGCCGCCTGTGACCCACAGTTGCTACTTCGGCATTGATACGCCTGACAGGGAGCAACTGATAGGGGCAAGGAAGACCCCTGAGCAGATCGCTGAGGCAATAGGCGCTGACAGCCTTGGCTATCTCAGCGTTGACGGTCTCGTCAGATCAGTGGGGAAGCCGGCGGAGCAGCTTTGCCTGGCCTGTTTTACCGGCGATTATCCCATGGATGTGCCGAAAACAGGTAATAAAAAGGTGTTTGAGTGCAGGCAGTAGGCAGGTGCCTTAAGAAGGAGCGGCCTAATACTCAAGTGCCTTTAAATGTTCGTCATATGGCGGCCCGACAATGCCCTTCTCAGTAATAAATCCCGTAATAAGGCAATGGTCGGTCACATCAAATGCAGGGTTATATACTTTGACCCCGTCCGGCGCAGTCTGCCTTCCGAATCCCTTGGTTATTTCCACGGGACTGCGCTCTTCGATCACGATCTCGCTTCCCGACGGAGTGCCCAGATCGATCGATGATGTGGGCGCAGCAACGTAAAAAGGTATATTATGCGCCTTTGCGAGTACGGCCAGCCCATATGTGCCGATTTTGTTCGCGGTATCGCCGTTGGCTGCCACCCGGTCACAGCCTACGATCACGATGTCGATTTTGCCCTGCTTCATCAGGTAAGCTGCCATATTATCCGCTATAAGAGTAACATCGACCCCTGCATCCATCAGTTCATATGCGGTAAGCCTTGCGCCCTGCAGGAGCGGCCTCGTTTCGTCCGCATAAACTCTCACATGGATGCCCTGCTCCAGGGCTGTGTAGACCGGAGCAAGAGCAGTCCCGTATTTTGCCGTTGCCAGGCGCCCGGCATTGCAGTGTGTAAGGACGGACATTCCTTCTCTCAGTAAAGCGGCCCCGTTCATACCTATGGCATGGCACGTATCTATGTCCTCCCGGTATATCCGTAAAGCTTCTTCTTCCAGTATCTCCTTTATTTCCGGAATACTCATGCTCCTGTTCTTTCTGACCGTTTCATCCATGCGGTCCAGCGATTTGAACAGGTTTACCGCAGTTGGCCTTGATGATGCCAGGTAATCTTTTATTTTCAGGAATTCGGCGTAGAAAGCGTCAAAATCATTTGCCTTAACTTCCTTCAGCCCCAGCACAACTCCGAAAGCGGCTGCGTCGCCGATCGCCGGCGCACCGCGTACTTTCAGCTGTTTGATTGCCTCCCGGCAGTCTTCTATGTTATCGATGCACAACTCGACTTCTTCCGCAGGAAGTTTAGTCTGGTCGATTATTTTCAAAACCCCGTTTTCCCATCTTAATGTATCCATAATAGCACTCCGCAATATTACTCTACCGAAAAATAAACATGCAGTTACAGCCGGATTTCGTCAAATCATTCCGCCATTATTATATCACAAGGTATGGTTACGCTTGCCGGAAAATACACCGGCTGCAGGTCTGATAAACCTCGGCGGAATTGTACAGCGTCCCGGACGGTTTTTGAATTTTGACAAAGGATGTGATACTGCCGCAGGATGTGATGTTGCAAGATTCAGTTATTCACTGTAAAATTCGGTCATTTATACGGAATGATCTCAGTCCGGATACCGGTAACTTCACAGGAACCCTGGTTTTCAACGAAGTTTGCGGCAGAGTTCATCATGCTGTCCAGGTGGCCGGCTTCATTCGAGACGAATACAAGGCTAAGTACGCAATAATTCCAGGAATCAAGCTTTCCGGTTTCGGCAACGGCAACGTTGAACCTGTTTTTGATTTTATCGACCAGGCTCCTGACGACCTGTCTCTTGTCTTTGAGCGATTGGGACTCGCTGATGAAAAGTTCTGTCTGCAAAACACCTATGAACATAACCGCATCCCCCGGACAGCAAACGATTTAGATTATGTAAGGTATGTAGCTGTTTTCGCCAGGCATTCGTCTATTATCGCGCCTATTTCTTCGATTTGGGAGTCATCCGGATCATAATTCTTAAGTATCTTGATTTTGCGGGCTTTCCAATCCAATGATCTGATCTGGTCTGTTAAAATCACTCCTGTTATCAGGTCTCCGCTACCGGGTACTGGTATACCGCTGACCGGTAAATCTACTTCAAAGGGGTAGTTCTTCTTTTGGTTAGTGATTGGACAGACAACTGCAAATCCTGTTTTTTCATTGAAATTTTTCGGTGACAAAACAAAGGCGATCCTTCTTCCGGCTTGTTCATGTCCGGCTTGAGGATCGAAATTCAGAACTATGAAAGCGCCTCTCTCAGGTATGTCCGCCATTATATCAATTCACGCCCTTCCGTTCCGAAATCTATCTCATCGTGACGGTTACCAGGAGTTATCTGTGATAGTAGCTCTTCAAGCGAGTATTTCTTTCTGGCTTTTTTTGGCCTTAATGTAATGGTCCGTTTGTCTTCGGAAACCAGCATTTCAAGTTCAGAGTCCTGATGGATGCCAATTTTGTCGGCAGCTTCTTTTGGGATACGTATTCCCAAACTGTTTCCCCACTTTTGGACAGTGACCACAGACACGTAATCAGCTCCTTTCGCCTGGATTTTCCCGGCTTGCGGGAATTTTCCCAAATCCATAATATCACCTTTTCGCAGAAAAGTATATACATAGTATATACTTTTCTGCGATCCATATATTCTTATGCAATAAAATTATGGTAAGCTTTGACATGAGCGGCAGAATAAAATATTATTATTACATTATTGATTATTAATATCCCTGAATGTTTGCTGCTGGAATAACGGATTTGATACAGCGAATGGAATGGCTGATTTAAGCTGAAAGAACAGAGAGGTCTTCCGGGGTTATGTTTCATGCACTAACAGACAATAATGTTTGGGTGGAAGAAATACTGAAAGACAGGGATATCGCCCTGATAGGTTTTGCTGATCTGTCGGAACTGGATCCTGAAACCCGTCTGGGATACCGGTACGGTATTTGCATTGCCATCCCTCTGCGTGCGTTTCCAAGTGCAACGGACGAACCGTCACGGGAATATTATGAAGAATATAAAATCGTAAGCGCAAAGGTCAGGGAAGCAAGCATATGGCTTGCCGAGAAGATCAGGGAGCGGGGCTTCGACGCGTATTCGCTTGCCCATGAAAAGCAAAATGAGAAATTCAGGACCCGGTTGCCTTTAAAAACGCTGGCGACACGGTCGGGACTTGGCTGGATCGGGAAATCGGCCACTTTGATCACAAGGGAATACGGCAGCGCAGTAAGGCTCAATGGGGTTTTGACAGATATGCCGCTGGCGGTCGGGACACCTGTGAATGAATCGTATTGCGGTGAATGTGAAGAATGCGTCAGGTACTGCCCTGGCCATGCCATTAGAGGGATGATATGGGATTCACATGTGGACAGGGATGATTTGCTGGATGCGCCGGTTTGCAAAAAGACTATCATAGAGCGTGGGAAAATGATCGGCGTAATTGCGGAAGCCTGCGGAGTCTGCATTTCCGTGTGCCCGTGGACAAAGCGGTATATATCGCGGAGAGGAACGAACTGAATATGCCATATAAAGCAGTCATTTTCGATCTTGGCGATACTCCGATCCTGTGATCAGAGTCATGATCCTGCCGCTGTAACTTTTCCATAATAGCTTCTATGCCCGGGGAAACTGGCAGATGTATACCTGTAATGGAATGTATTCACATATCCGGATGAATGGGCTACAATATAAGTGGTAATAAAAAGAGACTGCGATGCTTCAGATGTTTGTATATCCAAAATGCTCTGGCCTGTCGACATAGCTGCTTCTTATTCAGGAAAGGGGTAGATCCATTATGAAAAGAATCATATCTATTACCCTGGTTCAACTGGCAGTAATCGTCCTTGCCGGATGTGCCGGGCAAAAAGATCGACCTGACATAGTGATAGAACTGAAGCCAAACAAATTCTCTCTCAGCAAAATCGGGCAGAAATTCGACCTGATTTTCATAAACACTACCGATGAAGCCGTTCAAATCCCGTCAGGTCCTCCCGCTTTGGAATATTTTGACGATAATGAATGGATCGAGTTACAGCGTAAAAAATTGCCCGAATACCTGGCGGAATATAATTATATATGGATTATTCAGCCTGGTGAAAAGCAAATTTACGAATCCAAATCTTTGGATACGTGGCTGAGTGCTTATGATTTTGATTATGTTCCCGGAAAATACAGGTTCAGGTTCGGCGAATGGTACGGCGAGTTCAGGCTGACAGAATAAGGGGGTCAGTGTCAAAGCATTTGTAATTCAATTATGCTCTCTATTTCCTCAATAATCCTGGGAAAATGCTTCTGAAGAACTTGTGACAAACATAGGGCATAATTGATTTCATACGGTTCGATACCAATAAACAGTCCCTCGATGTTTTTATCCATTATTTTTATTTCATTTAGCAAATGCGAATCATGGACAGATATTGGCAGTATAGGATCGCTAAAGACCCGGTCAAGTGTAATAACACTTATTAATATTGTTATTATAAAAGTGCATGACGTACTCCCACAACTTAAATGGGTGGGAGTACGCCGACATTTAGAGGAATAATATTTTGCTTTCTGCCCGTTCTACATGGATTCCGCTAACTGCTTCAATGCATCCAAAGCCTTACTGTCGGCAGCTTTACACTCATCGATCAGGGCGGCGGTTTTCCGTCTCACATCCGGCTTTGCCAAATTCTGCATCTGCTGTTCGTTCCGGTCGAATCTACCGAGAAGATCAGCCATTTTCCCTATGTTTGACACTACTTTTGAGAAATGTCCCGCGGCGCACTTGCACAGATCCTTATGTTCGGGGAACTCCTCAGCCAGTTTATTCAAAAATACAGCCGCGTTATGCCTGCCGTCCCCGAGGCAGCTCATTGCATCGCCATGGCACATAATGCGCTCTGCCAGAATCGGCATGACCGCGTTCGGAGGGAATTCTGAATCATTCAGTATGGCTTTTTTCCACTCGTCGTAAGCGGCGATGCCTTTTGCGTATATGCTGCCCGATTTCTTATCATAACGTCCCGTCATTACCCTGACCGCATTCTCAAGTATGGTTTTTGTGCTTATCAGCGGCCTTGTTGCTTCCCCCATGGATATCACAGCAAGAGTACACTCATTCTCCCACCACTTATTGGTTATGTAGTATCCTGACTCGTCGGTCTTTACCTGGGACGCGAACTCCTGATTATCCTGGAAGAAATTCCAGCCGAGCAGGACCGCTCCGTTTTCCCTGTACCCGGTGATTATGCAGGCTTCCGGGGGACCGATTATCCCAAGAGCAATGCAGGGGAAGCCTTTGTCGATCTGAGCTTTTATGAACCTGATAAAATCATCTTTATTATCAGATTTTTTGCAGCTGATGAACTCCACGCCGCATGTATTTGCTGCCCTGGCCAGCATATCGAAGTCACGGCCCAAAGCTTCTACGCCCAATCTGTAGACTTCCTCAGGATCATCAAAGGTGTGCATGGCGTCTATATTTCCGCCGTTCCACGAAGTGGTATCCCAGGTCAGACGGAACGCAGTCCCTGTAGATACCATTGTAAAGTCCAGGCTGACATCCTGGCCGAGATAATTTGCGCAGCTTTTCAGGCACATGGGGTAAGGCGTGCATCCGTTAAGGCTGTATTCGACCTTTGAAATACCGTACAATACAACGCTGTTTTCACTTTTATATCCTGACTGGTTGATCATCGATTATCATCCTCCATTTTTCCACGATTTGGCAGTCCAATACCATACATCCCGGCACAAAGCATGATTCTTCGGACAGGAGGCCGCTTTTTCCTGAATTCACTGGGTGTGAGCCCTGTGATACGTTTAAACGCCCTCGTGAAAGTATCATGGTTTGTGAATCCGTATTTTGTCGCGACATAAAGAATACTGTGATGATTATGTAATATTTCAAAAGCGGCATTGGCGATCTTCCGGCTAAGTATGTACCTTGACAGGGTAGTTCCCGTCATCTTCGCAAAAACGTCCCGTATGTGCGCCAGAGAGAAGCCCGTAGCTTTTTCCAGTTCGGCATAGTCTATTTTGTCCTGTACCCTGTTTTCAACAAATACTATTACCGACCATACCGTAAAATAATGATCCATAAGCATCACCGTGATCCACTTCATGAAGTAAGTTCAGTATATCATATCAGCAGGAACTTTCTCGACGTTTTTAAGGAACCATATACACTCAGAGACCGTGGAGACTGAAGTGATTTAATATTCCACAGGATCTTTCTGAATATATTGACTTTGACATATGGATAAGTGTTAGACTAAATGTATCAACACTCCATAAAATGTCAAGGGATGGGGGCAGATGAATTGAGGTTATTGAAAGAAATATACAGGAAGGACAATCTGAACTTATCAGGCAGAACGATTTACAGGGAAGCTGTCAGGGGGATCATCAGAAAAGGGAACAAGCTGCTGATGGTGTACTCTTCCAAGGACGGCGATTACAAATTTCCCGGCGGGGGTGTCAATACCGGAGAAACCTATGAAGAGGCGCTCATGAGGGAGATCAGGGAAGAATGCGGAGCCATGGTTACATGTATCCGCTCTGAATTCGGTATGGTCATCGAATATGCCAAACCCAAGGAACCCGAATATGACGTTTTCAAAATGGCATCTCGCTATTATTTATGCGATATCGACCCTGTCCTGAGAGACCAGATCCTGGATGATTATGAAGAAAAACTGGGATTCAAACCGGTGTGGATCGACATCGACAGTGCCATTGAGGCAAATAAAAAACTGATCGAATCCGAAAGACATGATATTCCCGGATGGACGCGAAGAGAGCTTTTTGTGCTTGAATTGCTGAAAAAAGAGCCCGTTTGATATTTTCACCGATCTCAGCAGCCTAAGTTATTTGATTAGCCAACCATTTATTACTCATGATTCCAGAAAAAGTTATCAAAATACTTTTGCGATTTGCTAAAAAATTGCTTGAAATCGATAAAAATTATGGTATATTGCAAATATCAAAATATTAGTCGAACTAAGATCAAGGAGAAAAATTATGGAGCAGTTGGCGATATTGGATTGCGGAGGCCAGTATACCAAGGTCATCGACAGAAAAGTCAGGGAACTTGGAGTCAAATCGGATATATTCCCTCTCAAGGCGGACATCGATGTTTTGAAAAACTACCAGGCGATAATCCTTTCAGGCGGGCCGGAAAGCGTCTGGTCCGATTCTGCTCTGAAATATGACGACAGGATATTCTCGCTGAATGTTCCCGTTTTGGGCATCTGCTACGGGATGCAGCTGATCAACCATCATTTTGGCGGGACCGTATCTCCCGGAATCAAGAAAGAATACGGCGAGAGCCGTATCGAGACCGACAAGAATTGTCCATTGTTCGAAGGCATCGAAGGTGACACCCAGACAGTACTGATGAGCCACGGGGATTCGGTCGAGAAACTTGCGCCGGGCTTCAAGGCCGCTGCAAAATCGGGCAATGTGATCGCCGCGATATATAATGAAGACCTGAGGATCTACGGAGTCCAGTTCCACCCGGAAGTCGACCTGACTGAAAACGGGATGAAGATGCTTGAGAATTTCCTGAGAAAGATATGCTGTTTCAAAGATACCTACGCCCTGGAGGACAGGATCAACACATCGATCGAGCAAATAAAGAAAACGGTCGGAAACGGGAAGGTGCTCGTACTGGTCAGCGGAGGCGTGGATTCCGCCGTAAGCGCCGCCCTGCTGCTGAGGGCGCTGGATCCTGACAATATATATGCGATCCATGTCGACCACGGCCTGATGCGGAAAAATGAAAGCGATATCATATGCGAGAACCTCAGGGAGCTTGGCCTGAAGCACCTTATCAGGGAAAACGCCGAAGATGTTTTCTTCAACAGCAAGGTTGAGATAAACGGGCGTGAGGTCGGGCCTTTGACAACACTGGTCGACCCGGAGGAGAAAAGGAACCTGATCGGCGAGATCTTTATAAAAGCAGTGCAGCGGGCGGCGGAAAGGCTGAACCTGGATTTCGGCAAAACCTTTATCGCCCAGGGAACGCTGAGGCCCGACCTGATCGAAAGCGGCAACCCGGACGTAAGCAGCTATGCGCATAAAATAAAGACCCATCACAATGACGTCGGGATCATTAGGAAGGCAAGGGAGAAAGGCCTTGTAGTGGAAACCAACTGGGACTGGCACAAGGATGAAGTAAGGCAGGTAGCCAGGATGCTTGGCATCGATGAATCTATCGCATCAAGGCAGCCGTTCCCCGGTCCCGGGCTTGCCGTAAGGGTGGTTTGCAATGACGGGAGCAATAAAGTAGATGAGGAAGATATAAAGATATTCGACAAACTGCTGATCGATTCGAAGACTGCGCACAGAGGGCAGATATTGCCTGTGAAAACCGTCGGCGTCCAGGGAGACTGCAGGAGCTACAGGCATCTGTCGGTCCTGTGGGGGCAAGGGACCGAATTTGACTGGGATGAAGTATATGGACTGTCGAAAGACATTACCAACAATGTCCACTCAGTGAACAGGGTCGCGTATATCCTGAATAAAACAAGCATAGACGGCGAGATAAAAGCTTACGAAATGTATATAAACAAGGAAAATGTCAGCCTGCTGAGAGAAATAGACCATATAGTCACGTCTTCGCTCGATGCAAAACGTATAAGCCAGTCATTCGCAGTATTGCTGCCAATAGGGATGGAAAAACGCTATTCGGTGGCCATAAGGACGTTCATCACGAACGATTTCATGACGGGCAGGCCTGCGTTTATCGGAAAAGACGAGAGCAGGGACGTGATACGCAAACTGGCAAAGAAGATCGAATCCAGCTTCAGCGAGATCGAGTTCGTCCTGTACGATGTGACCAGCAAGCCGCCGGCAACCTGCGAGTGGCAGTAGGCAGAGACCGCATAGTATGGCTGCGGATTAAGCAAAATGTTCGAGATCAGAGGCAAATACAATACTGCAAAGGTTTTTACAGACAATATCGACAGTTCGGCGATTGCGCAGTTCAACACTATCGAGTTATCCCGTTATGAAGCAGATCGCGGCAGCCGGATCAAGGCTGCCGGCATAAAAAGGTTCAGGCTTTTCCAATAATATGCCGATATATATTACATATGGATGTATTTTGGTTCCAGGGAGGGAAACAATATGATCAATGCTGTCAATTCCACGAACAGGCTCCAGCCTGCCTACACAAATGAGAAGGGATCACCAGGAAGACAGGATAACATAAAAAAGGATGAAACAGGGGCAATCCTCGAACTGGGGAGGAGTGAAGCCCGGAGTGCCGTATACGGCAAACCGGTGTACGGAAGAGACACGAAGGAGATAGACCGCCTTTGGAGGGAAGCCGAAAAATCCTATGAATCTCTCAGGGAAATAGTCGTCAGGCTCGTCGTCCGGCAGGGCAAAAAGTATGAAGACGTGTTGTCGGGAAAGGAAGCGCTTTCTGTTGACGAGAGTGCCAGGGCTGAAGCCCGGATGCTGCTGTCCGAGGACGGCGAACTGGGAGTAAAGGCTGTCAGCGCCAGGATCGTGAACTTTGCCAAGGCACTTTCAGGCGGCGACAGATCCAAGCTGGCTGAGCTTAAGGCCGGTATAGAAAAAGGCTTCCGTGAGGCCGAAAGGGTTTTCGGCGGCAAGCTCCCGCAGATATGCTACGATACCTATGATGAGATCATGAGACAGCTTGATGAATGGGCGAATGAAGATAATTGAACGGGGTCAGGGTAGACCCCGTTTTATTTTCCGTGCCCCGTGACGCAATAAACCGCATAATTAAATTACTCGGACAGACATTATAAAACAGACAACTGTATAACAACCGGCCGAAGAGGTTTATGCTTTTTCTGCATTAAAATTATATCAGTTAAGATCGATATACTTTGCCGTTACGCCTTCAAGGCTGTTGAGTTCTTTAACAAGAGCTTCAACGTCTTCCTTGCTGCCGTACGGCTGCAATATGATGATCCCGTCATTGGAGCAGGCATCGTCGCTCACCTCATGCAATCCCAGGCGCGCCTTGATCCTGCAGCCGTTTTTCGTGAGCACTTCCTGGAACTTTACCGCATTGTCGATCCTGTTGTCCATCCGGACGCCTATAATATAGTAACAAGACATCAGGCAACCCTCCTGTGCGCCAATAGGTCCGATTAAATCAATTACATTATATCATTCCGAACTCCTGATACAAACCATGATTTATCATAAGCTTTTTCGATGCATATTAAGAAACCGCATTAAAAGCAAACTGATCCAGCTAAAGCAAATGTTTCCGAATAAAAGGATAAAAGGCAAATGTGTCGAATTCCTATAGAAATTGCAAGTGCAGATAATGTTGACCAACCGGCAGGATCCAAATGAAAACAGGAAACCATCGCCATATCGTAAAGGAGGTCACTGATGATCGATCTTAATATTATCGTCGACAAACTCTTGGATATGAAACCTGACCCGATCCCTGAGTTTATTCTTCTGAAGGAGTTCAGAAAAATCAGCCCTGACAGCCGTGAATACCAGGACGCGTATGACAAGGTGTGCAGCCACCCCTTTGTTAAGGGCATAGAGAGTGAGCAGAATGAAAGAGGGTTCTGGGATCCATTTCACGGCTATACAGAGGAAGTTATCCGCAGGTGCCTTTCACTTGGGCTGGACAGGGATCATCCCTGCTTCAGAAGAGTGGCTGAGTACCTGGTCAAGGTGCTGAGTAATGAGGAAAGCTGGGACCAGTCTGAAAAACAGGACAACGTCCGTTGGTGGCCGGAGATGTTTGTCCCGCTTGTCAGCGCCGCCATGCTTTCTCTTATAGATCCGGACAACGAGATACTTAGCATTCACAGGCGCCGCTGGGCAAATTTCGCCGGGATCGCCTTCGCAAAGGGCCAATATGATAAAGAAGCGGAAAGCAAGGCGCAGCACGAGTATTTTGGATTTGTCACGAAACGTACCATACCGGCGTACGGGTACTATAACCTGCTTTTGCTGGCGCCGACGGATAAAGCGAGCTTCATCAGCGATGCCGTTGACGGGGCTTTAGTGGATCACTGCATGAACTGTATAGATGAGATCTATTATGTTTACAACTGCGGGCTGTCGGATTTCGTCCCGATCGGAACCGGAAGAAGGGACAGCAGGGACTTTTGCCACTGGGTGCGTGCTTTGGCGCTGGTCTCGCAGTTCAGGGGATGGAAGAAATACAAGGAAAGATATGATGAGTGGATTTTGAGCCAGAGAAATGAAGAAGGGTTATGGGAACTGCCGAAAAAACCGAGACGTTATGACTTCCCGCTGTCAGATTCATGGAGGACCAGGAAAAACCGCGTTATCGACAGTACCATCATGGTCCTGCGGTTCTTGAACAACAGCAAGGCTTTTTAGCGGATTTTATACAAGCGGGAAAAGAGTAAACAGGATCTCAGGCCATTTGAAATGCTTTTGGAACCAGGCTTGAAACATCTGCTATTCGGTCAGCAATAAGGAGGTTGTTCAGGCCTGGCTCCGAAACTCAACTAAGATCAGCTTAGGGACTGTATTAAGATCAAAATTATGAACAAACCGGATTATCATGCCTTAATGCCTGCCAAAAACGCATCAGGACAGCGGCTGATTTCTTCATCGAGTTGTTCGCCGGTGAAGAATCTGACATTCATCGCAAGGCCGATCATCATATTGTAGAAGGCTGATGTTATGCTGCGCGCGTCCAATGGCCTTATTTCGTTTTTCCTGATGCCTGTTTCGACCACTTTGAGTATATTTTCCATAAAATCCATCCCGACCTGGGAAGTTTTGCTCTGAAGCTCCTTTGCAAAGCAATCGGGCGGGCAGTAGTAATACCGGTCCGCCTGCAAGGGGTAAATGCGGCGGATGCAAAATACGGCCAATTCGGTAAAATTTCAAAAAGGCTCTATTGTTTTGTGCAGACATAAGATATGATTATATTATGAAAAGGAAAAACGATTTACGAACGAGGAGGGCAGGATATGTTGAAGAAAGCCAAAGTCACAGTACATCCCGATTACAGGATAGGCAAGGTCGAGAAGCGGCTGTTCGGCGCATTTCTCGAATCCATAGGCAACACGGTATACGGCGGCATATACAGCCCGAAGCACCCGACTGCGGACGACCTGGGCTTCCGGCGGGATATCATCGACGCGGTGAAGGAGTTCGACCTGCCTGCTGTCCGGCTGCCCGGCGGCAACTGGGTTTCCGGCTGGGACTGGAAGGGATCGATAGGACCGCGCGAAAACCGGAGGGCGCAGCTTGACCTTGCATGGTTCAAGATCGAGCCGAATACCGTCGGCCATGACGAATACATCGAATGGACGATGCGCGCCAATACGGAGCCGATGTATACCATAAACCTCGGCACGGGAGATATAAACAGCGCGGCGCACCTGGTCGAGTATTCCAGGTACGAAGGCGGAACATACTGGTCGGACCTGAGAAGGAAATACGGGCATCCTGACCCGTATCCGATCAGGACGTGGTACCTGGGCAACGAGATGGACGGCCACTGGCAGATAGGATCGTGGGAAAAAGACCCTGTCGGCTTTGGGATCAGGACACACGAGATATCCAAGGTGATCAAGTGGATCGATAATACGGCTGAAACCGTTTTTGCCGGTACGTCAGACCACCACAAGCATTTCCCCGAATGGGAGATGGCAGCGCTGGAACAGTGCTACGAATCCGTAGATTATGTCTCGCTGCATCATTACCATACTGCGCCTGAAGGCGATATCGCAAATCTGCTCAATGTTTCGTCGGTATTTGAAGACTATATCAGGACAACCATCGCGACCTGCGATTATCTGCAGGCAAAGATCCGCACACCGAAGAAAATGTATATCTCATTCGACGAGTACGGCGTACATTTCGGAAGGCAGGGCGAGGTCCTGTTCGGCAGGAGAGGCTGGCAGGATGTAACGAAAGATTACCACCAGTTTATGCCGCGTGAAAACAAGTTCGCCGTTATAGATCCGGAAAACCCCGAGGAAAGGAAATGGAAGTTCAAATCATACCAGATGCTCGAGGCACTGGGACTGGCTTCGATACTCCTCACGTTCATGCGCCACGCAGACCGTATCAAGATCGCATGCATGACGGGAGGCCTTCGTTTCGCCATAGCATTCGACACCAAACATGTCTGGAAGAGCGCGGCATATTACCCGTACTGCCAGATGAACAAGCTGGCACGTGACGGGATGTCTCTGCTGCCTGTCGTTGACGGTCCGACCTTCGACACTGAGCAGTTCGCCCTCAACGGATCATGCCAGTGCCACGCCTACGAAAATGTACAGGCGATCGAATGTGCCGCCGTGCATAACGAGGAAAGGGACGAAGTCAGCATATTCATCATCAACCGCTCTGCGCAGGACGATATCGAGATCGACCTGGACACCAGGGGATTTGTTGGGTACAAGCTGGCCGAGCATATCGAGATGTACACCGACGACCTGGAGAAGGGCAACAGCTATGAGACCCCGGATGTTATCAAACCTGTGGCGAACAATGAATCAAAAATGGAGAACGGCAGGGTGTCATGCGTTGCAAGGAAGCTTTCGTGGAACGTGATACGCCTCAAGAAGTAAGCAACGGCGTGGTTCCGTTTCATACGCAAACAATGTGTATTTAAGGAGGTAAGAGTATGGCAAAATTCGACGATCTCTCAAAGCTGCTGGAGCAGTTCGTGAAGAACGGGCCGCCCGGCTGCGGCTGCGCTGTCGCCAAAGACGGAAAGATCCTGTATGAGGGCTATTTCGGTTACGCCGATCTTGAAGAAAAGAGACCGGTGACCGAGGATACGGTCTTCCGCCTCTTTTCGATGACGAAGGTGATCATCTGCACGGCGGGCATGATGCTCTTCGAAAGGGGCAAATTCCTGCTGAACGAGCCTTTGTACGAGTATTTCCCGGAGTACCGCGACACCCAGGTTTTCGTCACCCATCCCAACGGGAATGTTGAAATACGGAAAGCCAAAAATCCCATACTGATCAAGCACGCATTCACGATGGCGTGCGGCATGCCGTACAATTTCGGCAACTTCCAGACCGCGAAGGAGATGGAAAAGGTCAAGGCCGAACTGGCGAAGAAGTACGGCAAATACGACATCGTCACCGAAGTGCGCGCAATGGGCAGCGTACCCATCGAATTTGACCCGGGTACCCACTGGCTGTACGGTTATGGGCATGATATCGTTGCCGCTCTTATCCAGCTGGTTTCCGGAAAGACGGTGGGACAGTTCCTGCAGGAAGAAATATTCGATCCGCTCGGTATGAATGACACCGGTTACCGGTACAAGGGCGATATCGAAAAACGTATGATCTCGGTTTACAACCGGGATGAAAACGGTGGATACAAAAAAATGCCCGGGTTCATGGATGAATTCCACAAGCCGGATGCGATCTACGAGATGGGAGGCGCAGGTCTCTATTCCACAGTGAGGGACTACCTGAAATTCTCGCAGATGCTTGCCAACGGCGGCGTATACAACGGGCAGAGGATCATCGGAAGGAAGACTATAGACCTGATGCGGACCAACCATCTGAACGAAGAGCAGCTCAGGGATTTCAGGAATTCGTACCTGGCCGGGTATGGTTACGGCCTCGGCGTCAGGACGATGATGGACATTGCCGACGGCCACTCCAATGGTTCGGTGGGAGAATTCGGCTGGACCGGAGCGCTGGGCACATATGTCTCCATCGATCCTTCGGAGAGGTTCTCCATCGTTTACATGCACCAGATGCTGCCTAACATGGAAGAATACCATCATCTCAGGGTAAGGGCAGTCGCCAACGGCTGTCTCGAGTGACCTGCCGTTCGAGCAACCCACTGGTACATTGATATACAGCCGTGCCTGACGAGGGCACGGCTTTCTTAACCGGTGTATCGTAGACGAACACTTCATCTGCAGTTTTCTCATTCGACGGTTATTGCCCGCGGGCACATTGCTGCTCCGCGGGCGTTTTCATTATCCGCCGGTATCCGACTGTATCCGGCAGTAACCGGTATTTACATACTGCCGATATTGTGATAGAATTTGCTCAACCGATTGAGCAAAACTGGAATAACCGGAGATACGGGGAACATACCGCCAGAAGAAACATAAAGGCATGAAACATATCATCAGGAGCGTGATCGTGATGTATCAGGATGTCAACGGCGTGACACTTTATTACAATGAATACGGCTCAGGGGAGAAGTATATCCTGTCGGCGCAGATGGGCTTCGATCCGGATGAAAAGGGATGGCCCATGGACCTGGCAGAGGAAGGTTTCCACGTCTTCACGATACAGATACGGGGATATGGGAAGTCAACTCATGTATTCGAGGACCTGGGCGGCGAATGGTACAACATCTGGGCGGATGACGTGTATGCCTTCGCGCAGGCCAAAGGCATAAAGAAATTTTTCTATACCGGGCAGTCACATGGCGCCGGTATCGGCTGGCACCTTGCACTGAGGCATCCTGAAGTCCTTGTCGGTTTCGCCGCCCTGGTTGGCGGACCGCACTCCAGGAAGGGAGGGGAGACTTCCCCCGGAAGGATGAAGGCCATCATGTCGGCAGACGACCCGGAAGCCAGGAAAAAGATGGCGGAAGCGACCAGGGACTATTATCTCTCGTTTGCCGAAAAGTTTGCCGACGACCCTGAACTGAAAGCGGAATTTGAGGGCAAGGCGCAGAAAGTATATGAAGGGCAGCTGAAAATGTCGGCCGAAGAACTTCGTATCAATCCCAGGAAGCCGCTTTCCCACCTGAAAACTGATGAGGAAGTCTACCGGGAACTTGCAAAGATAAAAATTCCGGTACTGATGATCAACGCATTGCAGGATAAAGTGGTACCTATTACAGATATCCTCTGGCCGGTCAGCGTGATCAAAAACTCAAAATGCGTGATCTACAGCAATGCGGGCCATGACGTCCATTATGACTGCCGGGATGATGTAAGACGCGAAATAGCCAGGTTCGCTTCAGACCTGTTCTGACTTCATGGGAGGATCGCTGCGTGATCGGAAGATGCAGGCAGACACAAAAACAGATGCAAGTCAACATAAAATTCTATGATAAACGGAATTCCAGCAGGAAACAGGTGATGCTGTGGTAAGCATTTATGACATCGCAAAAGCCGTCGGCGTATCGGCCAGCGCCGTTTCTTACGTGCTCAGCGGCAGGGCCGGGAAGGCCCGTATTTCCAAGGAGAAGCAAGAACTCATACTGGATGCTGCGAAAAAAATGGGTTACATACCGAACATGGCAGCGCGCAAACTGAGCCTGCGGAATACGCCCCACCTGCCGGAGATAGCCCTGTGCTGGTCGCCGGATCAGCACCCGAATTTCCTGAACACATTCATCGGCATACTCCAGGACATGACAGCCGATGGGCAGGTCAGGGAGATGCGGTTCACGATACTGCCATACAGGAATGGCGAGCTCGACAGGCTCGCGCCTGTCCTGACGGCGGGCTACTACAACGGCATTATCGTACCTGCCGTATCGGACAGTGATATAAAATTCATGGAAAATGCGGACATACAGGTCCCGACGGTTTTGCTGTTCGGAGATATCCCGCGGTATCACCTGGTGTCGGTCGACAACTACAGGACGGGAGCCGAGGCTGCGGAGATCTTTCACAGGCATGGACACAAACGTGTTGCCGTAATGCAGCCTGTTTACAGGCAGATGAGCATAACGACGGCCCGGAGGAACGCCGGGTTCCTGGAAACCTGTGGAAAACACGGGATGGATGCGGCGGTGATCACGGGAAGGCCTGGTGAATCATACTCCAACAAGGTAGAGGAAGGGAAGGCCCTGGCTGGCAGGATGCTGGAAGGAAAAACCGTTCCGGCGGCTGTATTCATACAGAACGATCTGCTGGCGCTGGGCGCTCTTGCCGTTTTTTGCGGGCACGGGATCCGCATTCCGGAGGACATGGAGGTCATCGTATATGGCAACAATGAATCGCTGGAGATCCACAGCCCGTCGATCACGACCGTGCAATACCCGACGCGGGAGATATCCGGGGAATGTATAAACGTCATGGCGCAATTGCTGGATAAGCCCGGGACCGGACCCGTGCGGAGGATCGTGGAAACACCGTTCATTTTCCGTGAAAGCTGCCCGGAGTGATATGGGCGGCCTGTGCCGCCTGGACCGGCGCGCGGGGGAGATTTCAGCCGCAAAGCGGTATTCTTCCGCCCTAAGCGATACATTTCCGCTGCAGCAATGCATACTTTTGCCACGGGACAGTAGTTACCCGGTTCATGGAGCCATTCTGCCAAATGCAGGAGATCGGAGCCGTTTCCCGGGACGGGTCGGTATTTTCAGAGAACTGAGGGGGAACGAGACTGGTATGGATGAAGAAATCGTTTTATCAGAAGAGTCCGCAGTAAACACTGCAAAAGCTGAGAGGCTGTGGACAGCGCCGTATATTTCGCTGATTTCGCTGTATACTTTGGTATCTATCGGTTTTTACATGGTCATGCCGCTGCTCGCCAAATATGCCATACAGCACGGGGCGTCGGTCTCCGCGGCGGGCGTCATAGTGGGCATGTTTTCAATAACAGCGCTCTTTGCGAGGCCGGTTGCAGGGATCATTTCGGACAGGTTCAATAAAAAATACGTCTTTATCGCAGCGACAGCGCTTATCGGGTCATCGCTCACAGGTTACGGACTTTCGCCAGGTATTGCATCGCTGGTCGTTTTCCGCTTTATCCATGCGGCCGCTTTTTCCGTGAACAGCACAGTGAGCCTGACGCTGGCTGCACAGATAGTCCCCAGAAAGAGAACGGGGGAAGGGATCGGATACTTCAGCCTTGGAAACATTATCGCCACGGCGGCGGGACCGGCGATCGGTCAATATATTGGAGAAAGATGCGGTCTCTCCGCGACATTCTTGATTGCAGGAGCGGCAACGCTTGCTGCCTCCGCTATGATTTTCATGCTGCCGGTCAACGGGCAAAAAGCTCCTTGCACCGGGGAAAAACAGGAAAGGGGCGCAGCCGTTAAAACCGATACGAGGATCCGCATTGCCGATTTCATTGCTGTACAGGTATTGCCGCTCGCGTTTTTCGGAAGCGTTTTTTCGATGTTCAACGGGACCGTAGGATCATACCTGGTACTTCTTGGCGAAGAAAGAAGCATCGCAAACATCAGCCTCTATTTCACCATTAATGCGGCAGCGCTGATCCTCGTGAGATTCACAGCCGGCAGGGTCTATGACAGGTATGGCTTATCCGCCGTACTGATCCCGGCATTCATCCTGGCTGCCGCTGCCGCCGCGTTTATCGGGTTTGCACAGGCACTTCCCATAATCCTGGCAGCAGCCGTAATAAAAGCCTTTGCCCAGGGGTCGGCACAGCCGTCGATCCAGGCAGAAAGCATCAGGAAGGTGCCTGAAGACAAGAGCGGAGTCGCTACGAGCACGTACTACATAGGAGCAGACCTTGGACAGGGTCTAGGCCCGATGCTGGCAGGGGCCATCGCAACGGAATGGGGCTATGAAGTCATGTTTGCCTCATGTTCCGTGGTCTTTCTTGCCGCGCTTCTCCTATACTGTGCCAGGCTTTTTGTGCAATACCGTACCAGCCAGGAGTGTATCGCAGAGCAGCCGGAGACAGCCGGCGAAACACCATCGGACTGATTGTGCGTCCGGCGGAGTCAGATAAACCGGGAGCCGGTTAAGAAAATTAAGGAACTGTTCCCGACAATATGGAAAGGCATTGTGGTATAATAGATATGAATAAAAGGTTATAACATCTATAAAATAATAATCCAGGCCTGATTCACGAGGAGGATGCTATGAATTACCATGTCAGCAAGACCGGGAGCGATCTGAACCCCGGGACCGAATCCCAGCCTTTCTTAACCATCAGCAAAGCAGCATATGTTGCAAAACCGGGAGATACCATCACAGTCCATGAAGGAGTCTACCGCGAATGGGTGAGCCCGAAGCGGGGCGGGACCAAGGCGCAGCCGATAGTCTACCAGGCGGCCGAGGGCGAAAAAGTCGTAATAAAGGGCTCCGAGGTCATAACGGATTGGGAAAAGGACGGCAACATATGGAAGACCGTCATAGACAATAAATTCTTCGGGGATTTCAACCCGTACAGTGAGGTCTTGTTCGGCGACTGGCTGTTTACAAAAGACAGGGTATTCCACCTTGGGGAGGTCTACCTGGACGGGCACGCCATGTACGAGGCCGTTTCCGTCGAAGAGGTGCGCAATCCCCAGAAATCGAAGACATCAAAGGAACCGGAATTTTCAGTTTACAAATGGTATGCCGAAGTGGATGACCGCTGTACCACCATTTACGCGAACTTCCATGGGGAGGACCCGAGAAACGGGAATGTTGAGATAAATGTGCGCCGTTTTTGCTTCTGGCCTGAAAATCCCGGCCGCAACTACATAACTGTCCGGGGCTTCATCATGCAGCACGCAGCTACCCAGTGGGCTCCGCCGACCGCGTTGCAGGAAGGCCTGATCGGCCCGCACTGGAGCAAGGGCTGGGTGATCGAGAACAACATCATAAGCGATTCCCGCTGCTGCGGCATCAGCCTTGGAAAAGAGGAAAGCACCGGGCAGAACGAGTGGACGACCATTTTCACCAAGGTGGGCCACCAGAGGGAGCAGGAAGTGATATTCAGGGCGCTGAACAATGGCTGGTGCAAAGACAACATAGGAAGCCACACCGTCCGCAGCAATATCATTTACAACTGCGGACAGGCCGGTATCGTCGGGCATCTCGGATGTGTTTTCAGCCTCATTGAAAACAATCATATCTACAATATAAGGCGCAAGAGGGAATTCGAAGGCGCCGAGGTAGGCGGGATCAAGCTGCATGCCGCCATCGACACGATCATCAGGAACAACATCATCCACGATTCCTTCAGGGGCGTCTGGCTTGACTGGCAGGCGCAGGGGACGCGCGTGAGCGGCAATATAATGTTCGGCAACGACAGCGAGGACATGCTTGTCGAAGTGAGCCACGGGCCCACGATGATCGACCACAACATCATGCTTTCGGGCCACTCGTTCAAAACGCTCAGCCAAAGCTGCGCACTCGTCCACAACCTTATTGCCGGGACGATATCCGCCGCCCAGGATCTCAACAGGCACACGCCCTACCATGTCCCGCACAGCACTTCGGTTGCCGGGATGAACAGGTTTACCGGCGGCGACGACCGTTACTACAACAACATCTTCCTCAGGGAAAAGGGCGATACCCGTCCGGACGAGCCTTACCTGGAAGGTTTCTTCGGCAACGACATCCTTAAGCCCGAGGATATAAAACCGAACACCTGCGCGTTCATGTCATACCCTGTCGGAACGGCGGTCTACAATGACTACCCCGGGCCTGACGACGAGCCGGCGTGGGAGATATTCAGGAGGCTGTTTACCGGTGAACTCAGGGAAGGCGAAGAGGTCGGCCAGCTTTTTGCCATCCTTGAAAAACCCAAGCCGCTCCCCGTTTTCATCGAAAACAACGTCTACTTCAACAGGGCGCTGCCCTATAAAAAAGAAAAGGGAGCAAAAGTGTACGAGGATTCCGGGATCGAGTTCACGATAGACAGGGAGAGCAAAAAGGTAATTATCGAAATAACGAAGCCTGAAATGCTTATCGAAAGTGCCGGTGAAATAATCACGACAGCGAAACTCGGGTACGGCTTCCACACCGAGCAGTTGTTTGAGAAGCCCGACGGCACGCCGTATTGCTTCGATACGGACTTCTTTGGCGAACCGCGCGGAAAGAAAGCCGTTCCGGGGCCGTTCCAGGTGAACGGAAGGAAGCGGTACGAGTTTTCATTCGCAGACCAGGATCTGCCGGATATGGAACGGATCTGAATCGAATATGGATATGATCCAAAAGCGGATTTCCGAACCCGGACCGAGTGTGGACCGTTCAGGATCTTCCGGACATGAGTTGGATACGAACTTCTGAATATGAAATCTGAACCGGTGTAAAATTCCGGAGCAGAACCGGGATGGTTCCGGTTCTGCGAATTGACAGCGGTTCAGAAACCAGGGAATGACATATGGCTGCAGACGTAAGCGCTGCAGCCATTTTGTTGTCTTAAGCCGGCAATACCGGGCCGCCGGTATGAAAAAAGGACGACAGTATAAAACATGGCAGCATCGGCCTTACTACCCCGGCTGTGCATATGAAAATATCCTGTAGTAAAATAGACAAACTGGAAAATACCACCGTATAATATTGTGATTGTTCTGGCTGGATCCGCCGCATTATATCATCGAAGAGGAGAGTTGGATACCATGAAAAAAGTACTATCGTTAGCACTTAGCGCAATTCTGCTTTTAGGCATGCTCCTGTTTCCGACGGCTGCGTTTGCCGAAGAAGCCGGACCGGCGCCGCTCCCGAAGGCGGGCGATGTCATCTCGGGCTTCAGGGTGACGGAAACAGGGGAAATGGACCTGGTGAATGCAAAAACCGTCCTGTTCGAGCATGAGAAAACAGGCGCAAAGCTCTACTACATACAAAACAGGGACATTGAGAAATCATTCACTATTGCTTTCAGGACGCCTGCAGTCGACAACACGGGCGTCAACCACATCCTTGAACACGTGAACCTGCATGGTTCAGGGAAATATCCGATAAATGACATAGTGTTCGTACTTATGAACCAGACGTACAGTTCATTCGTAAATGCAATGACGGCTCCCACATATACGATGTATCCGGTATCGTCCATGAGCGAGGATCAGCTTCTGAAGCTGGCTGACGTATACCTGGACAGTGTCTATAACCCCCTGGTATACCAGGAAAAGAATGTTTTCCTCAGGGAGGGCTGGAGGTATGAAATGCAGGATGCCGGCGCCCCTCTTACCATCAACGGGACAGTTTACAATGAAATGAAGGGCAGCATGAGCAATATTACTACCGCCGCATACTTCAACACAATGAAAACCTTGTTCCCCGGCAGCCCGCAAGCCAACAATTACGGCGGAGATCCCGGGGAAATCAGGGACCTGACATATGAACAGCTTATCGAAACACACAAGAAGTATTACCATCCGTCGAACTCACTGATGATACTTTACGGGGACGTTGATTATACGCGTTTCCTCAAGCTGATAAACGACGAATACCTCAGCAGGTATGACAAGAAGGAAACAAACATCGATTACGGAACAGTAAAGCCGTTCAGCAAAAAGGCAGAGGCAAGATACCCGTTCCCTGTCGCGGCTTCCGCGGTCACAAAGAATGGGGCCCAGATCGATTATGCATTTGTACTTAACGATATCACCATGGAAGATATCCATGGGATCTCCATCATTGCCGCAGTACTTAACGATGACTCGTCTCCGCTGAAGAAAGCGTTCAGTGAAAAGAAAACAGGCGGCAGCATGTATGTCCAACTGAGTATGAATACGGTACAGCCGACGCTGATTTTCACAGCCGTCAGTGCTGATGAGAGCAAGGCAGGGGAATTCAGTGCATTGGTGGACGAATGCCTGCGCGATATCGTAAAGAACGGGTTCGACAAGGAATTGATGGATGCGATGATATCCAGGGATCTGCTCGATTCGTCGATCATCACGGAAGGGCAGCATCTTGGTGTCGGCCTGTCGCAGTCCATCAGCCTGATATGGGCAAACAGGGACGATCTCAGCTTTTACAGCGACCTGATCAGGAATATCAAAAAACTTGCCGACAAACTGGATACGGGCTATTACGAGGACCTGGCAAGGAAGTACATCCTTGACAATGACCATGCAGCGCTGGTGACGACGTATTCTGAAGCCGGGCTGGCTGAAAAGCAGGAAGAAGATCTCAGGAAATACCTGGCGGATCTTAAAGCGTCAATGAGCGCAGATGAGATCGAAAAGACCGTAAACGATACGAAGGCCTTCAACGAGTGGAACAGCCGCGAATCCGGCGAGGATGTTCAGGATATCATAAAGGACCTCCAGGCAGTTAAAGCCGCAGATCTGCCCGTCGAGGCAAAAGAGCGCGAACTGGAAGAAACGAAAGGGCCGAACGGCGAGAGGGTCATAACCGTGACTGCAGATGTCGGCGAAACCGGCATTACAGGCGTCATGTTCGACACATCGGCTGTGCCCGCGGAAAAGCTGCATTACCTGAATTTGCTCTCCGACCTGCTTGGAAGGCTCGGAACCGGGAAGTATACCAGGGAACAGCTGAGCAAGTTGACCATGAGGCATTTAGAGAGTGCGAGATTCTCGGTCGGTACGATAAGCTCCAAAGATCCGGACGTTTTCACTCCTGTAGTGGCCACATCCTGGCTGGGGCTGATGGGTGAATACGGCGACCAGGTGGACCTTCTGAAGGAAATCGTACTCAATACTGATTTTTCAGACAGCGATACTGTACTTAGCATTATTAGGGAAAATATCGCGAACATGAAGCAGTCGATCAGCGCTGAGCCCCTTCAGCTGCTAATGAGCCGCAGCCAGGCGCTTTTGAGCGGCAGCAGCAAGTACGCGAATTATGTATCCGGACTTGAGTATTACGATTTCCTGGTACAGCTCGAGCAGTTGATGCAGGAGCAGCCTGAAGCCGTGATTGCAGAACTTGAGTCTGTATACAGGCTGGTCGTGAACAGGACAAACATGATAGTGGCCTTTGCCGGAAATGAAAGTGGGATCGGAGTGTTCAAAGACAAAATCAACACGCTGATAAATGCGCTGCCGGCCGAGAAAATCGTTCCACAGGACTACTCGGTACTTCCGGGACCTGCGAAGAGAGAAGCCATATCCCTCGATACGGCGGTACAGTATAATATGCTGTCTTCAAGCCATGACAGGATGGGCGTCGAATATAACGGCAAATACATACCGATTATATTGATGCTCCAGGACACTTACCTGACACCGTTGCTCAGGTACCAGAACGGCGTCTACACTGCCATGGCAAGCTACGGCAGCAAGGTCGTGATGCTCATCTCCTACAGGGACCCGAACATAAAAGAAACATTCGACGTTTTCGCGGGGATCCCCGGGTTCCTGAGGAATGCCGCGATCACACAGGACGAACTGGACAGGTATATCCTGAGTGCGTTCGGTTCCGGAACACTTCCGTCAGGAGAACTGAACGGCGCTTATAACTATATCATGGATTACCTGTCGGGCTGGTCCGTCGAGGACACCTTGCGGGTACTGAATGAGGTCAAGTCTGTAACAGTGGAGGACCTGGATGACGCTGCGGATATGTTCGAAAAACTTATCGAAACCGGGATATACTCGACAGCCGGCAGTGCGTCCAAACTGAAGGAAAACGAAGACCTTTTCGAATCGGTAATAGCCTTCGGACAGCAGACGGATGCGGATGAAGCGATCACGACAGCCCAGTTCATCGAGCTTGTGCTGCAGGGTATCCAGGAACCTGTTGAGGCCGCAAAACAGCAAGGGCTGCTGGTCGGCGACGGCAAAGGGAACTACATGGAGAACGAGCCGCTGACGAAAGAAAGGCTTGCCGTGTTCATTGCAAGGATAGCGGCGATGAACGGGATCCAACTGGACGGGGCGGATGTGGACATAGCAGACTATGACAGCATCAGCCCGTGGGCAAGGGAAAGCGTGGAAGCGCTCGTTGGCCTTGGCATCATGGGACTGGACGAAAACGACAGTTTCAACCCGAAGGACACCGTGACCAAGTCCGATGTGGACTCTGTCCTGAATGCGCTGATCATGTCATTGGTCGCGGCGCAGTAAGGCCGGGGATACCGGGACAGTTCGGCAAAACGGCAGGTGCCGGCAAGATACTCAGATGCCGGAGAAAACCATTGGAATCGTACTGGTACGGAAGCGGGCTTCGGCCCGCTTTTTTTTGGCTGGCCAGCGATACTGTTTTGACATTTGTTATATTTTTCTGTTGTAATATTTTTTTAATTTGGTGAAAAAACATATATCGTAAAGGAGCTGAAATAAGTATAATATTCATGTTAAATTCAGCTTAACCAGTTTACCGACATCCGGAGGATTTTTATGAGATTGAGGAATATACTTGCGGCAATGGCAGTCGCCGTCTCTCTCCTGCTTGCGGCCTGCGTCGGCAGTACGCCGATCGAGAAGTACATGAACGAGGACATCGCAGGCATAGGCGTGGAGAAGAACATGGAAGAGGCAGGCACGATGCTGGAGGAGATCCTGGGCGAATGCGCTGAGAAGTTGGAAAACGGAGAGGAAGTAGACTGGGACGAAGTCGAGCAGAAAGTCGATCCTGTGCTTGCGGGCATGCAGGAAACCAGGGACAAAGTTGCGCAGCTCGAGATAACCGATGAAGACGTGAAGGAGATCAACTCCTACCTGGTTTCCACGTATGACAAGCTCATCAGCGGCTATGAAAAGATGATCGCCGGCTTCAGAGACATGGATGACGAACTGATCAACGAAGGCTCGGACGATCTCACCGGAGCCCAGGAAGACATATTGAAATGGTATGAACTGATAGAAGAGGCAATCAAGTAATGAGTTGACTAAATCTCATCAGCATCTTATACAGCCCCTATTGGAAAAGGCTGGCGCACGATAAACGGCGCCGGTCTTTTGTTATGTTTATTTGATCTTTGCCTTGTTTAGAGCTTTAATTTTGCCATACATTCTTCGATTATTTTCTATTTTTATTTGTCGAGTGCCATTAGGTTACAGAAGGAAATTTGCTCCTTTTTGCTATATCTATGGCGTTTAAGGAGGTCATAATAATTACCTGTCTCTTACTCGATTTTTATAGAATTTTGGCAGATTGTCTGGAAAAATACACCTGAAAGAATTATTATATATATAGAACTGAAGTCATTTATCCTGCTTAAATTGTGCTGATACCGTTACATGTAATAAACAGTGGTATCTAAGAATATTTTATATACATTTTCACTTAAGTGAAAATACTTAGGAAACTACAGGACGATGATAGCTTTTGTTGATACTGAAATAGGATTTCTTAAAAAAGATGTACTGGATATCGGGTGCGTCAGGGATGACGGTGGGCAGTTCCGTTCCGGTGTAATTTCTGCGTTCATTGATTTCCTTAAAGGTTCAGAATATGTATGTGGACATAATATCATAAACCATGACATGAAATATATCGGAGATGCAGTCAGGGCAGCTGGCATTACAGAGGTCATAGATACTCTGTACCTCTCACCGCTGATGTTTCCGGCCAGACCTTATCACAAGCTTCTGAAGGATGACAAGCTTCAGACCGACGACATTAATAATCCCCTCAATGATTCAATGAAAGCAAGGGACCTGTTCTATGATGAAGTTGAAGCATTCAGGCAGACTGATGATACGTTGAAAAGGATTTATTACTTGTTGCTGAAAGATCAGAAGGAGTTCAGGTCGTTTTTCAGATATCTGGGGTATACGGAACACGGAGACGGTAATCGGGAGGACAGGGATTGCGAAGCCGGCAGGGAAGCAGTTCAGTATGAGGAAATTTCCGAGCAGCAGGCAGAAGAACTTGAAACGCTCATACGCACGAGATTCATACTCAGGATATGCGAAAATGCTGATCTGTCCGGTATGATCATGAACAGCCCGGTTGAGCTTGCATATTGTCTTTCTTTGATTAACACCGGTGACCGTTATTCCATTACACCGCCCTGGGTCCTCAAAAATTACCCTGCTGTTGACCGCCTGTTATATTTGTTGAGAGACAAGCCATGTGTCACGGGCTGCGCCTATTGCAATGAAGCGCTGGATATTTACAGCGGCCTGCAGAATTTCTTTGGGTTTGAATCGTTCAGGACATATGCCGGTATCCCACTCCAGGAGCAGGCAGTCAGGGCTGCCATTGATCAGAAATCCTTCCTGGCGATATTCCCTACTGGGGGAGGCAAATCTGTCACATTCCAGCTTCCCGCGCTGATGAGCGGCATTAACACCAGGGGCCTGACAGTCGTTATTTCACCGCTGCAGTCCCTCATGAAGGACCAGGTGGACAACCTCGAGAAGTTGAATATTACTGAGGCAGTCACGATCAACGGACTGCTGAATCCCATAGAGCGTGCGAAGGCCATCGAAAGAGTCGAAAACGGATCGGCATGTATACTATACATTGCCCCTGAATCGCTGCGATCAAAGACCGTGGAAAACTTGCTGCTGGGCAGGAAGGTCGTCCGTTTCGTCATCGACGAAGCCCATTGCTTCTCGGCGTGGGGCCATGATTTCAGGGTGGATTACCTTTACATCGGTGATTTTATAAGGAACCTGCAGGAAAAGAAGAGACTGGACGAACCCATCCCCGTCTCCTGCTTTACGGCCACTGCGAAACAAAAGGTCATCGAGGACATAAGGGAGTATTTCAGGGAAAAGCTATCCATTGAGATGGAACTTTTTACTTCCGATGCTGTCAGGACCAACCTGCATTATAAGGTGTTGCCCAGGGAAACGGACGATGAGAAGTACAACACCATCAGGGATTTGTTGAGCGAGAACGACTGTCCAACTATCATCTATGTTTCAAGAACCAGGAGAGCATATGACCTGGCACAAAGGCTGACAGCGGACGGGTTTGAGGCAAGAGCCTATCACGGACAGATGGACGTCAATGAAAAAACAGAGAACCAGAATGCGTTCATGAACGGTAAAGTGCGGATAATGGTAGCGACGTCGGCCTTCGGCATGGGAGTTGACAAAAAGGACGTGGGGATGGTCATACATTATGAGATATCGGACTCCCTTGAAAACTATATCCAGGAAGCAGGAAGGGCAGGCCGCGATGAATCGGTCGATGCTGACTGCTATGTGCTGTTCAACGACGAAGACCTGAACAAGCATTTCATATTGCTCAACCAGACGAAGATCAGCATAAAGGAGATCCAGCAAATATGGCGGGCTATTAAGAACATTACGAAACAGCGCATGAGAGTTTCGCGCTCGGCGCTTGAAATAGCGCGGCAGGCAGGTTGGGATGACAGCATAAGCAATATTGAAACGAAGGTGAGGACAGCTATAGCAGCGCTGGAAGAGGCAGGCTACCTGAAAAGGGAGCAAAATGTGCCCCGCGTGTACGCCACCAGCATCCTGGCTCCAAATGCCCGCGAGGCGATCGAAAAAATCAATGCATCGCCCAGGTTTGACGAAAACCAGAAAGTAAAGGCAGCAAGAATCATCAAAAACCTCATTTCGGCAAAACATTGGAAGACGCCAGAGCTCGGAGAAGAACCTGAATCCAGGGTGGATTACATATCAGACATCCTTGGCATACCAAAAGAAGAAGTAATAGAGATCATATACCTGCTGCGGGATGAAAAAATACTCGCAAATACAAAAGATATGACCGCGTACATCAAAAAGAAAAGACAGGGGAATGGTTCGCTGGATATATTGAAATCGCATGTCCAGATCGAAAATTTTCTGCTCGGCATATACAAAAACCGGGCCGAAGCGTACAATATAAAAAAGCTCAACGAACAGGCGGTTTTGAGCGGGTGTGCCGAAGCAACTGTATCCAGGCTGAGGACCATCATTAACATCTGGGCGATTACCAAGTGGATAAAGAGACATTATGACACCAGGTCGAATGTGCATTTGAAGCTGCGGGGTCTGATCAGCTGCGAGGACCTTCGGGCAAAGCTTGAGAAACGGCATGAACTGGCCCAGTTCATTATTGAGTACCTGTACAGGAAATGCGGCGACGAAAAGGATGTCGGGGAAGGAACAAAGAGCGGGGAAGAGATACCGGTGGAGTTCTCTGTGGTGGAACTTAAGCAGGAGTTTGAAAGTGAGATTAGACTTTTCAGCACTGAAGTGTCACTTGCCGAGGTGGAGGATGCACTCTTTTACCTGTCAAGGATCGGGGCCCTGGAACTGGAAGGCGGTTTTCTCGTAAAATACAACGCGATGATGATCGAGCGTCTAGAAAGGGACAACAGAAGGCAGTATAGGCTTGAGGATTACCAGGAGCTTGAACAGTTTTACCAGAACAAGATACAACAGATCCATATAGTGGGCGAATATGCCAGGAAAATGATGGAGGATTACCAGGCCGCCCTGCAGTTCGTGGACGATTATTTCAAGCTGAATTATTCATCGTTCCTCAACAAGTACTTCAAGGGCAGCAGACAGGACGAGATCAGAAGGAGCATAACACCGGAAAAGTTCAAAAAGCTGTTCGGAGAGCTTTCGCCTACACAACTGAAAATTATCAACGACAAGGATTCGAAGCATATCGTCGTTGCTGCCGGACCCGGAAGCGGGAAGACCAGGATACTTGTCCACAAGCTGGCTTCTCTCCTGCTGATGGAGGACGTAAAGCACGAGCAGCTTCTGATGCTGACGTTTTCAAGGTCGGCGGCCACAGTCTTTAAGAAGCGCCTGCTGAAACTGTACGGGAACGCCGCTAATTACGTGGAGATCAAGACATTCCACTCATATTGCTTCGACCTGCTGGGGAAGCCAGGTACACTGGAGGCCTCGGACAATATCATACGTGAGGCGGTGGAAAAGATCCGCCGGGGTGAAACAGGACCCGGAAGGATAACCAAAACGGTGCTGGTTATAGATGAAGCCCAGGACATGGACGAGGACGAGTATGAACTTGTTTGTGCGCTTATGGAACAGAACGAAGAGATGCGCGTTATAGCTGTGGGCGACGACGACCAGAACATTTTTGCTTTCAGGGGTTCCAGTTCTGAATACATGAAGAAGCTCATAACCGAGAAAAACGCCGTAGTATATGAATTGGCGGAGAACTACAGGAGCAAGGCCAATATCGTCAAGTTCACGAACGAGATCGCTAAAAAGATACCACACAGGCTGAAACGGACACCTATTATACCTGTGCAGAAGGACAATGGCGTAATCAAGATCGTAAGGTATAAGTCCAATAACCTGATAACGCCCCTTGTGGATGATATTATGTCAACCGACCTTTCGGGAACGACCTGCGTCCTGACCGCCACGAACGACGAAGCGGTGAAGGTTGCCGGGCTGCTGGTGAACAGGGGCATGCCGGCGAAGCTGATCCAGTCGGAGGAGGGCTTTAAGCTGTATGACCTGCAGGAAGTGCGGTACTTCATGGGCCTGCTTGATGTGGATAATCCATCACCTGTCATTGGCGCTGATGACTGGGAGGAGGCCAAGCGGAAGCTGAAGGGCAGGTTCGGCGGAAACCGCCAAAGCGGCAGCTTGTTGTCCGGCCTGACTGCCAACCCGAACCTTGAACTGTGCCTGAACATGATAAAAAACTTCGAAGAAGCAAACCCAAAGCTGAAATTCAGGTCCGACCTGGAAACGTTCATCAGGGAGTCCAGACTTGAGGATTTCTATGAAGAGCGGGGAGAAACCATCCTTGTTTCCACCATGCACAAAGCAAAAGGCCGCGAGTTCGATAACGTGTTCATTATGCTGGATGGATACAAGCCTGATTCGGGCGAGGCTGTCCGTGTGCTTTATGTCGCGGCGACGAGGGCCAAACGCAGTCTGGTCATCCATTGCAACGGCTATTACCTCAGCAGGATCAGGGTGGAAGGAATAGAATATGTTGAGGACCACAGAATATACCATCCACCGTCATACCTGGCGGTACAGATGACGCACAGGGATGTATGGCTCGATTATTTCTATTCCGTCCGGAACATAGTCGAACAGATGCAAAGCGGCGACAAGCTGACCGTTGGTGACGGATGCTGTCTTGACAGTAACGGGCGGGTCGTTTTAAGGTTTTCTAAAAAGTTCAATGAAGATGTGGCAAGAATGAAACAAAAAGGTTACAGGCCTGCCAGTGCATCTATAAGGTTCATTTTACACTGGAAACGCGAAGATGCCGAAGATGAAGCCCTTGTCGTATTGCCTCTGATCGTGTTTGAGAAGGATGGATTATAAAATACCGGATTTCAACTCCGGAATTACATATCTATGTCAGAATATTCAGACGTTGACGATGCTGATATTGTTGGTTTGTCAAACATGTATTACACCCTGCTGATAAAATGTTAACGCCTGCTTTGTAAAATCACCATAAAAGAGCGCTTACGAAGTAGTCGATAGACGTCGGATATTATCATTTTGTATATCATCTGATTGCCGCCTTTGTCACACCGTGCTTCAGAGAATACTCAATAAGTGATAGATGATACCTCATATCTTTTTTTATGTTGTCCATGCGGGAAGCTAACCAACCTATGTTTATTGTGGTGGTAATATAAACTTACACTTTTGGTTAACTTCCCGCACTATTTTTTTCTTGTACACATCTATTGTAGTCCGACACACTTTCTGTATCGTTATAATCTTAGTGTAAAATTGTTTTAGGTTAAAAAAACAAGAGACCCCTCTTTTTTGG
>ENA-UPSB01000752-UPSB01000752.1-bioreactor-metagenome-genome-assembly--contig:-NODE-752-length-47813-cov-6.647305_pt1 | contig 47813 bp, 41 predicted proteins | sample MGYA00238182_ERZ773286 | MGnify/ENA primary metagenome ERZ773286 (study PRJEB29026, sample SAMN07631240) | bioreactor metagenome | isolation source: Switchgrass digestor | place: USA: Dartmouth...
AAACGGGGCTTGAGGGCCGCCACTTTGAATTTCCACGATTTCCGGGACAACGCCGGCGCATGTCATACGGCGTCGTTTATGGTCGACCTGCATCAGGGGAGCGCGTGCAGTACCGTGAATCACTCGGTAGGAGACTTGAACGGCTCCGTCATTGGGCCCGACCGCCCCCCGGAAGAATGGCTGGAGACGATGGGAAACGAGGTCCGCTACTTCGGTTGCAAGCCCGTACAAGTCAAAGCAGACGCCAAACCGCTCAAAGCTGGTGATGTAGCGTTCCATCTCCAGGTTCACGTCCGCAGGCAGTCGCGCACTGCGGCCCACGTGCGCCGGTTGGATTCCCAGTACAGCCCCGCCTCCACCGCGGAGATGGGCACCCACTTCCAGTCGTCGTGCTCCTCCGGGGCGATCCGAATGGCGGCTTCAGGAGTCTCCACCCAGTACAGATCCTTGCGAATGACCTGGTGCGGAAGCTCAAACTCCCAGTGGCCGGGAATCTGGTGGACATCCTCAGCCCGTACCCTCAGTGACGTCTCTTCATAGATCTCCCGGACGCAAGCCTCCCGCGAGGTCTCGCCTTCCTTGATTCCGCCCGTAATGGGCTGCCAGAAACCGGTTGGAATGTCAGGGCTCGCCGCCACGTGCAAGAGGAGCACGGCATCCTCCGCATCCACCATGCGGCGGATGATCCAGCATTCTACGCTGTTCTTGACGGGTTTACCCACCAACTGACGCACACCTCCGACGATAGATAGTTCTCTCCGCAGAGGTCTTTTCCCCCATGGTGGAGGAGACGCCGAACTCCCGCTCCTCCTCCAGCAACCTGGTGATCTCCTCCAGCGAGTACCGCAGAAACTCCCTCGGACGTATAGCTCGATCATCCACATAAAACCCATTACGCTCACACCAGGGTTTCCGATGTGAAGGTCGTAAGGTACGCCGTGGCAGTTGAGGTCTCCCCTCCGTAGTCACAAGCGGCCAGAAGCAAGGATGCGAAAACCAGAAACGTAGCTGCCGCCCGAAACTGTTCCCACCTCCTTTCGTTGTTGTGTACTACGGACCGGGTCACCGTCGTTAAGTCTTGGCCGCACCCCCGCAGCAGTAGTGTGCGTAGCCCACAGTATACGTGGAGGAAACATGTACCGCAACGTATTAACAAAAGATTCAGTATGCAAGTTTGTACATCGAGTACAGCGTCCACTTGGGACAGCTCATCAAGAACAGCAAGTGCCATCAGTCGTTGAAGTGCTCAGCGCTGCTATCGTCTCCCTGCACCGCAGTCCGCCCTTGCGGTTCGGTGGGGCAGTGGGCGGATTTCGAGGGGAGATGGATCAGCACATCATTGCAACTTAGCTAGCTTCCTTGATGCGGAGCACGGGGGGCTGTTGCTCAGCTACAGTTTCGCGTCGGGACGTGAGCCGGTCGGCGTGGTGCGCACGAGCGACGGCGGGATACCGGTGCTTCGGATCCAACCTTTGTGGCCCACTAGCATGGGTGGATGGTGAAGTCGAACTGTCTCCACTACGCGGAAGACGGCGGCTACCACTGGCAGGCGCTTCCCGTCGTGGCCGACTCAGTGAAGCAGACACAGTTTGTGACTCGCACTCAAGGGTGGCTTCTTGCCGAGGATGGTGCCCTGCTCACGACGGCTGACGGCGGTCATACATGGACGGCAGTTAACGTATACCTTGTAGATTAAGCGTAGTCTCAAGGCTGCCCCGTGCGGCAGCCTTTTTGCACTGCGGTACCGGGAGCACATGCCACAGGAGAGTGCACCGACTGCGACCGGCGCCTCCGGTGGTAGCCTGCTACCCACGGCCACTTCCGTCCCGGTGGCTGCGGGTGCGGCCTGCTCGCCGACCAGCACACGGCCCACGTTTTCTGTCCGCCCCGGCGACTGCGGGCACCGCCCTCGGACTGCAGCGGCACGTTCTTGGGCTTCTGCCTGGTGCTGGGGACCGAACGTCACGCACTTTTCCGCACCACAATCCGGCACGCCTGGCAGGAACCTTGCGCCGCAAAACCGAAGATAGACACTTAGCACAATACCAAAAATATATCCCGCAACATTCCTCACATGGGAGGGTGACTGCGTGCTCGATCGAGGTCTAGCTCTCACCCAGACCCGGGTGGAGCGCGAGTTTAGTGCATCGCAGTTGATGGGGCGGGTTGGTGAGTGGCTGGGCAACAACGACTTCCTCCACAGGCTGGCCGAGCTGGGAGGGGCTCCGGAGGGGCTCAATCACCGCGTACAGCTGGAGGCCTACGCCTACAAGGGCGTGAAGGAGATTCTGTCCGACGAGCTGGCGCTGGACCGGAACTCCGACGCCCTTCGGGAGCGCTGGGGCGAGGATGCGCTCTCGGCCCTGGAGGTGCGCGGCCTCCACGGTGCCGCCGGCAGAACCTTCGTCCGGCTTGAGGCCATCCTGTCGGGGCGCGACGCGACCGGGCTGGCCCTGGAGAAGGCTGCCGACCCGAATCAGCTGGTGCTGACCCGCAAGGAGGAACAGTACCTGCGGCTCGCACAGGAGGGCCGTTTTGACGTGCTTGACCCCCAGTTCGGGGATGACCCTTACTTCCTTCCCTACCGGGACCTGTGGTATGAACTCAGCAGCGAAACTCGGCAGGCCATCATCGACGGGCAGAAACTCTGGACCAAGGTGGCCACCTACTGGGGTCAAGTCCTAAACGGGCAGAGGCCGGACGGGCCGCAGCCGGTGGACTGGTGGGGCGTGCGCGGCGCTGCGCTGGAGCACGTGGAGCAGCGGGCCCACCAGGAGCTGGCGGCGCTCGAACAGGGGCTTCAGAGCGGGCAGGCGTCGCCCGACCCGATCGGGGAGCTTCTGCAGCGCCTCGACGTGTACCGGAAGGCCCTGGGGGCCGATCGGTTCGACCGGCTGCTCGAAAGGGTCGTATCCCAGGAGACCCGCGACTTGCTGCAGTTCCGGGACGAGTTTGTGAAGGGGAAGAAGACCTACTGGCATATGGTGATCGCGGACGGCAAGGAGGCCGCCGACCGCTGGGATGCCGAGCATTACCAGCCGCTCCGCGAGTACCGTGACACCATGCTGAAGCACCCCACCTTCGCCCCGCTCGCCCAGGCCATCCAGAACGAGGCGGTTGCGATCCACAACGCCTATGCGGACCTGTGGCGGGCCAAGGAGGGCTGGTGGCAGGCGTACCTGAACGGGGAGTCCACCGACAAGTGGGCGGCCCAGGGGCAGGACGCGCGCGAGCGGCTGGCCCGCCTGGATCCAGAGGCCGCCGCACTGTGGGGGCCCGAACGGACCTGGCACCTCGATGGGGAGTATCGGGCCGAGGCGGAGCGGCGTGCCCGGGAACGGCAGCAGGGGTGGCAGCCAGCCTTGCTTCCCCCGCCGCCGCGAGTCACCGACCGCTCCTGGGTGAAGACCGACGCAGCCTACCCCATCCAGAGCCTCATTCAGGCAGAGGCGGGGCGGTGGAACCGGGAGTGGTACGAGGCCATTCTCGACCAGTTTGATGTGGTCAACCAGGAACGGTACAGGCCCGGTCGGAACCAGACCACCTACTGCAACATCTACGTGTGGGATGTTACCCGTGCCATGGGTGTGGAGATCGCACACTGGATCAACACCGAGACGGGCCAGATCGCCCGGGCCGACGAGATCCGCGAGGCGTACAAGCGGGGCTATCCGGGCAGCACCGGGAAGTATCGCGAACTGGACGCCAACGGCATGACCCGCTGGCTCCGCGAGCAGGGCCAGGAGTACGGCTGGGTGCGGGTCACCGCCGAGCAGGCGCAGGCGGCCGCCAACCTGGGCATCCCCGCCATCGCGGCCCTCGAGAAACCGGGCGGCATCGGCCACATGGCCATGGTGCGGCCGGGCGAGTATCATCCGACGCTGGGGCCCACCATCGCACAGGCGGGCAGCCGGAACTTCACGACCGGGACCGCTGCCGAGGGCTTCGGACAGAACAACCTGCACAGGGTGGAGTATTACATCTACCAGGGCCCGGAGATGCAGCCGCGGGGGTACTCGGACCAGGAGATCCACCAGCGGTATCTGGCCGCCACAAGCGACAGGGAGCGGTTTGAGATCCTGAAGCCGCTGTTCCTGGAGGCCGAGCGGGAGAGCGGCATCCCGTGGGAGATTCACGCCGCCCAGTGGGCCCTCGAGTCCAACTGGGGGAAGGCGACCCCGAAGGACGTGGAGACCGGGAAGGAAAGCTACAACATGTTCGGCATCAAGGGCACGAGCAAGCCCGGAACCAACGGTGTCGTCATGTCGTGGACCTGGGAGGAGATTGACGGCAGGTCCGTACGGGTGCTGGCGCCTTTCCGTGCCTATAACACCGTCGTCGATTCGATCAGAGACCATACTGCGGTGCTGAATCTGCCCCGGTACGATGCAGCACGGCAGTGCAACGGCGACCTGGCCTGCGTGGCGCACGCGCTCCGCGCGGGCGGCTACGCCACGGACAGCAGGTACCCGCAGAAACTGCTGGACGTCATCGAGACCTTTAAGAGGTGGTAGGTTTCATGGCAAGGTTGAGGCTCCGCTGGCTGACGCTTCTCTTACTGCTGGCGATCACCGCCTCCGCCTGTGGAGGTCCTGTCCGTCCGGGCCCGACGTCGGAAGCCTCTGCGAATCGGCCGGCCAGCGAAGCGTCCCCCGGGGCCGACGATTCGTCTCTTTCGGAGCGGGCCCCGGGGGCCGGCGCGGAGGAGAGGGAGGTCGCCGCCTCGGTGGAGCTGCAGTTCGCCGGCAAGAGCACCACGGCCACCCTGTACCGCACCCCCGGGCGGCTCTACGTCTCCATCTCGTGCGGGCCCGAAATCGAACTCGAGAACCCCGCCCCTGACGCCGACTACAACCTGACCACCGTGGCGCAGGGGGAGAATGACCATTTGCTCGTGACGGTGGAGGATGGCCACCACGCCTGGGGCTGGGTGCTGGTGCCGGCCGCGGATTCCCTCACGGTCGCGCTGGAGGTGCAGACCGACTGGGGCGTGACCGCCGAAGGCAACCGGGTAAAGGTTTCCGGTCGACGGTACAAGGACGAGGGCGGTTTCACCATCTCATCGCAGTACTACCAGTTCAACCCGCAGACGAACACCTACGAACCGGTGGCCGTCGCGGAGCCCGACCTTTCCGCCCCCTACGATCCGTCGGTCCTGAGGGCGGTCGCCCAGACTGTAGGCAACCACCTGCCCCCGCAGAGCTACGTGCTGGGCTTCAATCACTGGGGCCAGCCGAGCCTCCTGGGCAGAGTCGAGCGGGATTTCGCAGACCCCACGCTGCGTAACGTGCCGTGGGGCCTCGAGAACCTCGCCTCGTCGCTGATGGCCCAGTCCCAGGAGCTGGAAACGGTCTGGCTGGAAAGCGATCCTTATATGGGTGAGTTCGCCTTCCTCCGGCGGCCGGTGCGCCCGGACACCCTGGAGCCGTTCGTGGGCCCTCACCACCTCCCGCGGTGGACAAACTTCGACGTCTACAAGCCGGCCGTGCGCTGGCACCTGGAGGAGCTCTTCGGGGACCGGCTCATGGAGCTGACGGTGGATGACTGGAGCGTCGACTGGGTGAGGGTCTCGGCCGTCGTCCGGCGGTCCGAAACGGTGCCGCCCGCGCAGGAGGCTCCTGCGGCCTTTGCGGCCATCATGGGCCGGTTTGGCAGCGACCTGGTGCGCGTGGGAACGATGGAGCTGCGCTTCCGGGGGCCGGACGGCCGGGAAGAGCGGTTCAGCGAGGAGTGGGTCCAGTTCGAGCTGTGGCGCAACGCCGGCATGAAGCCGGAGGAATGGCAGCAGTACGCCAACATGCGCGTCGACGGCTGGGACGGAGCGCTGTGGCCGGAATGGAAGGCCGTGGGCGACCAGCCCGCGGAGCCCCGATGGGAGCAGTGGGCCGAGGAGATCAAGGCGCAGGTGCCCGACGCAACGCTGCTCTTCCTGGGCTGGAATGACGGTGGGCTGATGGTGGCCCTCTGGTTGCCCGCGGGGGAAGAGCAGACGGACGCCTGGCAGGCGCAGTTCGGGGCGGCAGGCCGGCTCTTCGCCAACCCGCTGGTGAAGGATGTGCGGCTGGCCTCGCCCGGGCAGACGTCGCCCCGGGTCGCCCGCATCACCCGGCGGCGGTACGAGATGCTGACCCGCGACTACGCTACCGGGACCTCGCTGCCCTGGAGCCGACTGCCGGTCAGCCAGTGGCCGATCAGCGCCGAATGGTACTGGGATGAGGATCAGTAGGACGGCCAGGGGCCTGCGGCGCTGCATCGCCCTGGACAACCGGACGGAGATCCGGCTCATCGCCGTCTCCCACCGGCCGGCGAGAGGCCCGGGCAGGCCCTTCTGTTGGAGGGACAGGCGGTGTTCAAGGCGCTACACCTGCCGACAGGTCAATACGTTGTCTCGGTCGATGCCGGTTGGACCCCCGAGCAGTTGCAGGAGTGGTGCCGCCGAGACGAGATCGTGTGCCCGGGTTACGGCGGGCCCGTCAACTACCGGCCGCGCGTCACCGTCAGGTCCCATTTCGCCCACCGCAGCCTCACCGATTGACGCTACGCAGACGCCGAGGCGTTCGTCCTCGAGGGCCGTCTCCTGCTCTACTCCTTTTTCCGTCGCAAGACCGAAGGCAAATCGGGATGGAATGTCGACCTGGAAAGACAACTACCCGGCGGAGAACTGGCGGATGTCTGGGTGAAGCCCCCGCAGGGCCCACCCGTCGCTTACAAGCTGTTCCCCCGTGGCAGGAGAAGCGGAATCGAGGAGTTGACGCGGCAGGCCGAGCGGGCCGGAGCGCGCCTGTTTCCCATCCTGTCGATGGAAAGGCGCACCTGGGCGTGTGACAAGCTTCCCGGCGGTCGCCCCGACCTTCTGGTGATCCCCCCGGTTGACCGACGCCTGACGGTGTGGCGCCAGTGGGACCAGTACCATGTGTACTCCCTTCGGGAGCCGTCGCGGTACGAGTCCGTGTGCTACCTCGACGTGCAGCAAAGCCGTCTCGTCCTATACCGTAAGCTCTGCCCAGGCGGGTGCCACCCCAACACGTATGCTTTCGCCGAGGCCCTGGACGCCTCGCTGGAGGAGCTCCTGGTGTGGCACGGCGAGCTCGTGTTTCCGGCCGAGTTCCGGGCGAAAGAGAAGTGGACGCGCTGGGAGAGGAAGGCCAGGGCCCTGCAGGAACTCGAGGTCCGGAGGCAGGCAGAGACCAGAGCTACGATGCGCATTCAGACGAGTCCGCACCCTCAGCCTGTTTCCGGCGTGGCGGCCGGTGTGGCGCGTTCGGTTGGGCGAAAATCCAGAACCGCGCGGATCCCGCCGATACGGGCGGACCTTGCTGACCCGCCGGCAACCTGTGAGGTCTGCGGCCGTGTGACCACCGACTACTGGGATCGCACCGGCGACCGGTGCAAGTGCCGCGCGTGCCTGATCCGCAGCAGGGGAGTGGAGCCGGTGATATGCCGGCGGTGCGAGCGAGCACAAGAGCCGGACCGCATTCGAGACGGGTTGTGCATCAGCTGCCTGCAGGACATGCGGGAACGGTGAGCGGCGGGGCCAGCGCAGCGTACCGACGGCACAGGGAGTGAGACAGTCGTCGTGGCCGCCCTGCCCATGATGGACCAGGATGAGAGGGGGGCAGGGAGGAAAGCGGTTTCATGCGCACGAAAGTCCTCTACCTGATACGCCACTGGCAGGCGGGCGGGCAGGATCCCGCCGCTCCGCTCACCGCCGAAGGCCGGGCCCAGGCCGAGGTTCTGGCGGACTTCCTCGGGGGCTTCCCCATCGACCGGATCGTGTCCAGCCCCTATTCCAGGGCGGTCGAAACGGCCGCTCCCCTGGCCGGACGGCTGGGCCTGGACATCCTCACGGACGACCGCCTGCGCGAGCGGGTGCTGAGCGGTGCGAACTCGCCGAACTGGGAGGAACGGCTCCGGCAGACCTTCCTGGATCTGGACCTCTCTTTCCCTGGCGGCGAGTCCAGCCGGGCCGCCATGCGACGCGCCGTGGCGGTGGTGGAGGAGGCGCTGCCGCTCACCGCGCAGGGGGTTGTCCTGGTGTCGCACGGGTGCCTGCTCACCTTGCTGCTCAAGCACTTCGACGACCGCTTCGGCTTTGCCGAGTGGGCGGCCATGACGAACCCGGATGTGTTCCGGGTGATCCTCGCACCGGAGGGTGCCCGCGTGGAGAGGATTTGGAATATGCCTCCACCCTGAGTTGGTGCTCGCCCGGCGTGCGCTGGCGCTTCGGGACGGAGTTTGTGCGGATCTCCGACACGCCGGGGCTGACACGTGAACGGCGAGCTTATCCCTAGCGTCGAGCCTCTGGTTGAGGCGCTGCAGCGCCCGGATGTGTATGACGAGATCCTGCGGGAGCACCAGGCCCGGGCTCATGCGCCCCGGCTCTCCTTGGCTGACCTGGCCAGGGCCTCCCTGTGGCGTATTGCAGGGCTCCTTTCGTTCGTCTCAATAAGAATTTATGTACTACGCATCCGTGCTACTGATCATCCCCACCAAGCCGAGGAGGACGACAGGTGCTCTCGCTCTTCCGCAACCGCAACTATTCCCTGCTCTACTTCGGCCAGTTCTGTTCCGCAGTGGGCGACCAACTCTAGGATGGCCCTGTTCTGGCTCACGTACCGGGTGACGGGGTCGTCGACCGCGATGGCGCTGGTGGGTACCGCCGAGTACGTGCCCTACCTCATCTTCGGCCTGCTGGGCGGCGTCCTGGCCGACCGGTTCGACCGGCGGCGGCTGATGATCGGCACGGGGCTCGTGCGGATGGGCGCGGTGGGGCTGGTGCCGCTGCTCTACGTGACCGGCACCCTCGAGGCGTGGCACCTGGCGGCGGTGGCGCTGGTGCAGGCGTCTGCCTCGGCTTTTTCATGCCGGCACGCTCCGCCATGCTGGTGAGCGTGCTGCCGGAGAGCGATTACCAGCGCGGGGCCGCAGTCTACTCAGCCACTATGCGGACGGCCCGCATCGTGGGTCCGCTCCTGGCTTCATTCCTGTTCGCACGCATCCCCACCGCCCGGTCTGGCGGCGACTGCCGTTGCGGCGGTCGGCGGGCCCATCATGGACCTGGCCATGTCGCTCAAGATTCGGAGCGAGGTCGCACCGGGCGACCTGGGCAAGGCGCACGCCCTGTGGTACACCGGCTCCTACGGCGGCTCGGCCCTCGGCTCCCTCCTGTTCGGGCCGCTGTTCGATCACATGTCCGTGCCCGCCGGCTTTGCCATCGGCGCTGCCTGCCTGGCCGTGCTGGGACTCGCCGGGGTGCTGGCGGTGGCCCCCACAGAGAGGGCGGCTGCCCGCTCCGCATGAGGGGAGCCGGGGCCCTTTCGCCCCGGCTCCATCTCTTTATGGGGTGGTGCGGCACAGGCGGAGGAGATCGGAAGGGTGCTGGACCCTGTAATCGCAGGGGACGGCGGGGTTCAGGGTGCCCCACAGGGCGAGGGCGAACTTGACCCCGGCCGCACGGGCGCACCGGCTGTCGTAGACCGTGTCCCCGACGTAGACCACGTCGGTCGGGTGGAGCCCCGTGTCGGCCAGCAGCTTCAGGATGGGGTCGGGGTCCGGCTTGTGCCGGGGGGTGTCGTCGGCGCAGACGATGGCGTTGAAGTAGTCGGTCAGGCCGAGACGTCGAAAATCGTGGTCGAACTCCACACGCGTCTTCGAGGTCACGAGGCCGAGGGTGACGCCGGCTTCCCTGAGGGCCGTGAGGGTTTCTTCAATGCCCGGGAAGACCGTGATGAGATGGTCGTACTGCCTCACGTAGGCGTCCCACTTCGCCAGGGCGGCCGGAACGTCGGGAACGCCCAGCCGCGCCAGCCCCCTCGCACCCGGAATGCCCAGTACGGGTACCAGCTCCTCCTCCGGGAACTCGCGCCCCAGTTCTTCCCGGAGCACCTCCCGTAGTGAGGCGAGGATGGCTTCCTTGCTGTCGATGAGCGTTCCGTCCACATCAAAAGCCACGCACTTGAACACCGTCTCCTCCTCCAGACCACTCAGCTTGATACGTTAGAGTTACACATTCGAGATCAACACAGTTCTCTCCCCCACGGATGTGTACCACACCTGGGCCACCCAGGCAACCTTGCAGGCACACTCGGTCCCGAGTATCCAGCCGCATCACGCAGAGAACCATGTGTGCCCGCATGGTTCCCGGTGGCGGGAGTCAGCCTGCCGAGGGTCAGCCTACAATGAAGGTTCGGGGGCTGTTTGGCGGAGTCTGGCACCTGATGCATGACGAGTGCATCCGATGTCGGTCAGGCCGGCGCGATCTGCATCGCAGTTGACACGGCGAAAGGGCGGGGGTGATCTTATTGTCGCACAACCCGTTGTGGCTTCAGTGGGCGCAGCAGATTCAGTCCATCGCCCAGGCCGGAATCACGTACAGCAAGGACCCCTACGACCAGGAGCGGTACCGGCGGCTGCGTGAGATCGCTGGCGAGATCATGGCCAGCTACACGTCTGTGCCGAAGGACGTGCTGTCTCAGGCGCTTGCGGCCGAGGAGGGCTACCTGACCCCCAAGGTCGACGTCCGCGCCGTCGTCTTTGACGTCCGGGGCCGGCTGCTCCTGGTGCGGGAGCGGGGGGAGGGGCTCTGGTCCCTGCCGGGCGGATGGGCCGACGTGGGGGAGAGCCCCGGCGAGGCGGCCGCCCGGGAAGTGCTGGAGGAGTCGGGCTACCGGGTGCGGCCGGTGAAGGTGCTCGCCGTCTACGACCGGGCCAGGCACGCGCACCCTCCGCTGCTGTGGTACGTGTACAAGCTGTTCATCCGCTGCGAGCTGGTGGACGGCACGGCTCGGACCAGCCTGGAGACGGATCGGGTCGGCTTTTTTGACCGCGACAGCATCCCGGCCCTGTCCACCAGCCGCGTCACCGCCGCCCAAATCCGGCGGATGTTTGAGCACTACGACAATCCCGATCTGCCCACCGACTTCGACTGACATGCCCGGCCCCTGCCAGGGGCCCGCAGCCGTGTGCACCCTGCTTCTGGGACACGCCCGGAGCTCTGCTTCACGCAGGGCTCTGGGTTTTCGTGTTTCCGGCATGGCGGGAGTGCCGGCGGAGTATCCTGTCGTCGGCCCGATGCCCCCGCCGGTGCGCCCGGCAGGGGGCGGACCCGGGCGCCTTCCGTCCATCGGTTCACCGGGCCGCGTTAGACGAGGAAGGGTTGAAAGGAAGCGATACCAAATTATTAACCACAGGTTGCGTTTCGGGGGGCCCTGACAGTGTTGTGGAAACGAGTGATGGCACTTGCAGTTGCGGCCGTGCTGCTCGCCGGATGCGGCGGCGTTTCCCCTCCGGCTTCCCAGGCGGCCACATGGTCCGGGGCGCCGGTAGACGCGGTCGGCCCCGAGGCTGCCGCGGCGGAGTCCGGCGAGGCCGCAGTGGTCCCGTCCGTGGGGAGCCAGCCCTCCGGCCCTGACGTCGATCCGTCAGCAGCGGAACCGCCGTCCGGGCCCGATGGCGACGGGGCTGCGGCGGACCGGCAGTCCGCGGCGGAGGAGGCCGGTCCCGCCCTGGAAGGGTGCCTGGCGGAGGCGCCTTCACCTCCCGCAGATGCCCAGAGGATCCTGGTGACCCGGGCGGTGGACGGGGACACGCTGGAGTTCGCTGACGGGACGAGGGTCCGGCTGATCGGGATCAACACGCCGGAGTCGGTGGACCCCCGTCGCCCGGTTCAGGCGTACGGGAAGGAAGCCTCAGCCTATACCCAACAGCTCACCGCCAACCAGGAGGTGCTGTACGTTCCGGGGCAGACGCCCCGGGACCGGTACGGGCGGCTCCTGGCCTGGGTCTGGCTCGCGGACGGCACGTTTCTGAACGCCCTCCTGGTGCGGGACGGCTACGCCCAGGTGTACACCTTCGCCGACAACCCGGATCATGCCGACCTCCTCCTGGCGTGCCAGCGGGAGGCCCGGGAGGCCAACCGCGGGCTGTGGGCCCTGCCGGAGTACCAGGACGGGCAGATGGCCGCGGAGATGGACCGGGAGCCCGGCTCTGGGGAGCCGTCCGGCGCGGGCGAGGCCGCCGAGGCGCTGGCGGCAGGAGAGGCTGCTGCGCTGGCAGGGGAGGCGGCGGAGGCTGCGGCGGCAGGAGAGGCCGCCGCACTGGCGATCACGCAAGAGCCGGGTGTGGTGTCCCGGGGAGCGAAGGCCACCGTGTCGGTCAGGACCAGGGCCGGAGTGACGTGCAGCATCTCCGTGATCTACAAGAGCGGCCCGAGCACGGCAAAGGGACTGGAGCCGAAGCAGGCCGACGCGGCCGGCGTGGTCTCGTGGTCCTGGACCGTCGGTACGCGTACCACGCCCGGAACGTGGCCGGTGATCATCACCTGTGGCGGCGAGACCGTCCGCACGGCAGTCACCGTCCCCTGAAGCCCCGGTGCGAAGAGAACGAGAACCCATCGACCCGCACAGCTCCGCAGCTGTGTGGGTCGGCTGTCCTTACGGGATATCCCGCAATCCCGGCCCCGTGAGCCCCCAGATGGCCAGGGCCACGACGACGAATCCCGCGCCGGCGGCGACCGCGTACGGTGAGAACCAGTCCGAAAGAACCCCCGCCGCCGCCATGCCGACCGGTGAGAGCGCCTGATTCAGCGAGCCCTGCAGGCCGAAGAAGCGCCCCTGCTGCTCCGGGGACACGAGCGGCCGCCGCAGGTCGGCCAGCAGCACGTTCTGCAGCCCGAACAGAAGCCCGCCGGCGAAGTCCTGCCAGAAAGGACGGCGCTCCCGTGGAGGGGCCGGTGCCCAGCGCAGCTGTCGGCGGCCAACCTGGCCTGCCGGAAGGCGGATGAGGCCAACGTGACGCTGGCGGGGCTCGTGCACGGCAACGCCCTGGACCTGACGGCTCGCACTCGGCGCTCACTGTCCGATCTTGGATGCCTGCAGTACCCGACTGCAGGACATTCAACCACTCGAAGCGAATAGTGATAAAATAGACATACGAGTCGCTTGAGTGCGAATGGAGGGAGTAGGCGATGTGCGGCAAACTGACCGCCAGCGATTGCGATCGGATCCTGGCGGCGGCGGAGGCCAGGGCCAGGGAGATCAACGTGCCGATGGTGATTGCCATCGTCGATGAAAGCGGGCTCCTGAAGGCGTTCAAGCGGATGGACGGCTCGCTGCTGATCAGCGTGAAGGTTGCCCAGGGCAAGGCCTACACGGCGGCGGCGCTGCGGATGAGCACCCGCGAGGTCGGCGAGCGGACCCAGCCGGGCGCCGACATCTACGGCATGCAGTTTGCCGACGTGGGGAACATCATCAGCTTCGGTGGCGGCTTCCCGCTGATTCGGAACGGCGAGCTCATCGGCGGCATTGGGGTGAGCGGCGGCAGCTGTGAGGAGGACGAGGACGTCGCCCGCGCCGGCATGGCGGCCCTCGAGCCGTAGCGGGCGCGGAAGGCGGCCGACAGCCCCGGGGTCACGGGCTGCCGGCCGCCTTCGTTGTGGGGCGGGTGTGCGGAGGCCGCATGCGGCCACGCCCCGGCAGGATTTGACGCCCCGACGGGGAAGAGTATTGGGCCGGGCCGGAAGCCAGGGACCTGCCTGCACGAATGCGTCTGGCCTCACACCGATTCGGCGATGCTGAGGAGGGTGCCCGATGCCCAGGGGTCCCAACGACCGCAAAGCACGAGTGATCTCCCTGCAGGGGGTGCGTGAGGGCCGCGACCACGCGGCCCTCCTGGGCCGCCTGCTGGAACTGGCTGCCCAATTGCCGCCCGAGGAGGGCGTGGCCGGCGGCCTGGCCCGGTACTACGCGGGCGACCCGCCCGAGGAGGCGCTCCGGGACCTCACCGACCCGCTGGACTGGATCTTCTTTGCCTATCGACCGCCAGGTTCTGACCTGACGCTGGCCGAGCGCATCGCCCGGGAGGACCGGCGCCTGTCGGAGCGGGAGCGGGAGCAGCTGCGCGCCTGGTCCGGCGGGGCGGTGGCCGGCCTCTTCCACGTGCTCCACCCGGGCTCTGGCGAGGTGCGCCTCCGGCGGCTGGGCGACCAGTCCCCGATCGTCGCCTCCGATTCCCGGGAAGGGCTGCAGGCCGGCGACCTGGTGGCCGGGTGGCTCCTGCCGACCGGCTCTCACTTCCGGTTTGGGTACAGTTCCTACCTCGTGCCCGCCGCAGCCGTCCGTCCGCTGGAGCACCTGATCCGGCAGGACATGGCGCTCCTGCGCCGCCAGATGCCCGGCGCCACCTGGAACCACTACTACCGCGCCCTCTGGCCCCGCGTGGACACGGTGATGGACCTCGCCCTTTTCTTCGGCGAGGAATGCCTCGCGGTGCAGGTGGCGTCGGAGCCCGCTGTCGTGGGTCGGCCGCAGGAGGATCCCGCCTGGCAGGCGGTGGCGGAACGGCTGGCCGGGTTCCTGTTGGAGGAGGGCGCACACCCGGAGGAGATCGAAGGGGCACACCGGCTCTGGTGGGATGCCGTGCACGTGCTGAGGCCGCGCGTAAACCGTCCGGAGCCCTGGGTTGGCGGGTTGCTATACCTGTTGGCGAACCGGATCTACGGGCTCGGCGCCACACAGCAGGAGATTGCCGAGATGGTGGGCACGTCCGCCGCATCGGTGGGCAGCCGCTCTCGCCAGATCGACGAGGCGCTGGCGATCGAGGACGGCGACCCGCGTTACGCGGACCTGATGGACGCCGCCATCCGCCAGTTCCACCGCGGCGAACTGCTGTTGCTTCTCAGCGGGGCCACGGCCGCGGCGACGGTTGAAGGGCCGTGGCTGTACCTTCCACACGGCGATACCCCGTAGGGCCTGGCCGTTGCGCTGATCGACGAGGCCTGGCTGAGCATAGCCCCCTGGCTCGCTGCACACAGCGTGGGCCAGGGGGCTGCTGTCCGTCGTGGGGGGTAGGCCGCCTGTGGCGGACGACCTGGCTCCGCTCAGTCGCAGGCACCCGCGTCGCCCGTGAGCAAACGGGCGAAACCGCATTCGCCGATGCCGGGGAAGACGATCTGCCGGTTCAGCCGGTACGGATCGTGGCCAGGGACGATGTACCCCCGCTCCACCGTGAAGCCCAGCTGCACCCCGGCGCTTTGCAGGGCCGCCAGCGTCTCCTGGCCGTGGGCGCCGAAGGGGTAGGCGTAGGCGATGGGCTGGGGCAGTCCCTCTGCCAGCATGAGGTCACGCAGCTGCTGCCAGTCGGCGGTGATCTCCTCGGCCGACCAGGCGACCAGGGCCGGCTGGCCGCCCACGTAGCGGTGGCCGTCGTGGGAGTGGGCCTGAATCTCGACGAGGCCGGATGCCACCATCTCCCGCATCTCGTCCCAGGAGAGGTACTCCAGACTGCCGACCTTCTGTCCGGCCAGGCTGGTCACCACGAAGATCACCGCGTTCATGCGGTGGCGCGCCAGCGTGGGGTAGGCGTGGATGTAGTTGGAGCGGTAACCGTCGTCGAAGGTGATGAGGACGGGTTTCTCGGGTAGCGGCGTGCCGTGGTGCAGCCAGTTCAGGAGGTCTGTCGTCGTGACGCTGGTGTAGCCGTTGGCGGCGAGCCAGGCGATCTGCGCCTCAAACTCCTCGGTGCTCACGATCGCCCCGTTGCCGCCGTCGGCGCCGGGCTCGAGGTGGTGGTAGAGGAGCACCGGCACCCGCAGCGGCGTCTGACGGGCTTCGGGCAGTTCCGGTGGCTGGTCTGGCGGCTGTACGCCACGGTCGGTGTCCGGCTGCTCTTCCGGCGCCTGCGCGCCGGGCCCGGGGGCCGGCTCGCCTTCCCCGGGCACGCTGCCGCCACCTTCGGCACGGCCCTGCCGGGACGCAGGCCTGTCCTCGCCTTCCGCCGGCGATCTCTCCCCGGTTTCGGGAGTGGGTGTGCCGTTGCCGGCGGGGTCCTGCCAGTCGACCAGCACCTGCCCGCCGCCGGGCTCGGCGTACGCGGACGAGCCGGCCCCTGCCGGGGTGGGCGGATCCATCGTCGCGGCCGGCCGCGCCAGCCGGGGGACGATGAGCAGCACCGCGGTCAACAGGGAGCCGAGCAGGACCGCACCGGTTATCGCGCGCGGTTTGGACATAGGGGGCCTCCTCCACTTGCGTAAATGAGACCACAACTTGGACGTTGCACAACTATGCAAGGTTCCAAGGTGGCGTCGCCACGCGCGTCCACCAGGCTGGGTTGAAACGGTACCGTCACGAGTCCGGAGTGCGTCCGCTTGCAAGCACGAGCGCAGCCGAAGACCCTGGAGTTCAGGCGTCTTCGGCTGCGGCGCGCACGGGTGCCAGTCCCAGTTCTCGCATCAGCCGGTGGAAGTCTTCGAGCGAAAGGGCCTGGTTGGCGTCACTCAGTGCCCGGGCCGGATCGGGGTGGACCTCCAGCATCACGCCGTCCAGCCCGGCCGCCAGCGCGGCCCGGGTCAGCGCGGGCACCAGCTCCCGCCGGCCGCTGGCGTGGCTCGGGTCGGCGATGACCGGCAGGTGCGTCAGGTGCTTGGCGGCCACCGCCGTGGCGAGGTCCAGGGTGTAGCGGGTGTACGTCTCGAAGGTGCGGATGCCCCGCTCGCACAGGATGATGCGGCCGTTGCCGCCCTTGGCGACGTACTCCGCCGCGTTGAGCCACTCCTCCAGGGTGGCCCCGGGGCCGCGCTTCAGCAGCACGGGCTTGTCGATCTGCCCGAGGGCGCTCAGCAGACGGAAGTTCTGCATGTTGCGGGCCCCGACCTGGAGGATGTCGGCGTAGTGCGCCACCAGGTCGATCTCGCCCGGGTCCATCACCTCGGTCACGACGGGCAGGCCGGTCAGCTCCCGGGCCTCGGCCAGCATGCGCAATCCGGCCTCGCCCAGCCCCTGAAAGGAGTAGGGGGAGGTGCGCGGCTTGAAGGCGCCGCCCCGCAGGATGACCGCCCCCGCCCGGCGCACGGCCCGCGCGGTCGCCTGGATCTGTTCGGGCGATTCCACGGAACAGGGGCCGGCGATCACCACCGGCCGCCCCGCCCCCACCGCCAGCCCCGGCCGGATCTCCACGGGTCGGGTCTTCCCCGCCCCTTCCGTCACCAGGAGTGGTCTGGCCACAGGTAAGTCCTCCTCCGCGCTGTGACTCCTGTATCATATGAAGGGCACCGTCCAGGGGTTCTGGGCGCGGGTGCGGCGGTGAAGGCAGTCCCGGCTGTTCCGCGGAGCAGTCGGGGCTGCTACTTTGTGTGCACCCCGAAGGGATAATCGGCGGGGAGCCGTGCGATCCTTTTGCGTACTTGTACGGATCGCAGTGCTGGTATACCCTAAAGGTAGACGAATGACCAAATGAACACATTTGGTCATATCCACGGCTGGGAGGCAGTGACTGCATGGCTGCAGACAGGCGGGGTCGGCGCAAGGCGCGGGCCCACCACATCCTCGACACGGCGGCGGAACTCTTGCAGCGGTACGGCTACAACAAGACCACGATGGATGATCTGGCGCGCCAGGCGGGCGTGGCCAAGGGGACCCTTTACCTGCACTGGAAGACGCGGGACGACATCTTCGAAGCCCTGCTGCGCCGGGAACAGGTCGCCCTGGCCCGCACCTTCCTGGAGAACGTCCGGGCCTCCTCCGAGCGGCCCACCCTCCGCAGTCTGTTCCGCCATGCCGCACTCGGCCTCCTTCGCCACCCGTTGGGGCGGGCCGTCTTCACCCGTGACGTGGAAGTGGTCGGCAAGCTGCTCCGGGAGGCCGACGAACATCCCGAGCGGAAGGAACTCTTCGAGGTGCTGATCGACTTTCTCAGCCGGCGGAACCTGGTCCGTCCCGATCTTGCGCCCCGTGCCCAGGCCTTCCTGGTTCGCGCCGTCTTCCTCGGGTTCTTCATGCTCTGTTCCTGGACGCCGGACCAGCTGGGGCTCCCGGACGACCAGGTGGCGGATCTGGTGGCCGACACCGTGGTGGCGGCGCTGGACCTTGGCGGTCAGGCGACCCCTGAGGAGGTGACCGCAGCGGCAAAGGACTTCCTCGCGTATCTGGAGGAGCTCGTCGCCAAGGAGGAAGCCGAGTTTGAGGCGGAGCTGCTGTAGCGATCCCTCTCCATGCGCGTCGTTTCACCGTTGTCGGAAGGAGGAATGACCATGAACCTGGCCGAGACGTATCTGGGACAGCAGGTGCTGCAGCGTGTCGCCGGGATGGTGCTGCGGAATCCGGAGGAGAACCTGCCCCGGCTGGTCGACCTGGCGATCAGGATCGCCCCTCTGGAGAGCCACCGCGAGATCGCCCGCAAGGTGAAGCCCTTCCTGGACGACAAGGACGGGAACTGGTACAAGCTGGGGATGCGGATGCTGACCGAAACGCACCCGAAGGTGCGGGAGCGCACGGCCGTGAACTTCTTCATCAACGCCAGCTTCCTGGGGATCCCCAAGCAGCGGGAGGCCGAGAAGCGGCTGGGTGTGAAGGTGCCGTGGGCCATCCTGATGGACCCCACTGAGAAGTGCAATCTGCGCTGCATCGGCTGCTGGGCCGGCGACTACCAGCTGCGCCACGAGCTCAGCCTCGAGACCATGGACCGCGTCTGCCGCGAAGGCGGCGAGCTGGGCATCCATTTCTACGTCATCTCCGGTGGCGAGCCCATGGTCCGGAAGAACGACCTGCTCGAACTGGCCCGCCGCCATCCGGAGCAGATGTTCCACATCTACACCAACGGCACCCTGATCACCGAGGAGTTCGCCCGTGAGGCCGCCGAGCGGGGCAACATGGTCTTCGCCCTCAGCATCGAGGGGCTGGAGGAGACCACCGACGCGCGGCGCGGCAAGGGCGTCTTCCAGAAGGTCATGCGGGCGATGGACATCCTGCACGACGCGGGCCTCATCTACGGCTTCTCTGCCACCTACACCCGGAAGAACACGGAAGAGGTGGCCAGCGACGAGTTCATCGACCTGATGGTCGACAAGGGCTGTGCCTTCGGCTGGTACTTCACCTACATCCCCATCGGGCGGGACGTGGACCTGGAGCTCATGGCCACCCCCGAGCAGCGGGCCTACATGTTCGACCGCATCCGGGAGTTCCGGCGCACCAAGCCCATCTTCCTGGTGGACTTCTGGAACGACGGCGAGGCGGCGGTGGGCTGTATCGCCGGCGGGCGGAAGTACTTCCACATCAACGCGGCGGGCGAGGTGGAGCCCTGTGCCTTCGCCCACTACGCCACCTGCAACATCAACGACGTCTCGGTGGAGGAGGCCCTGCAGAACCCGCTGTTCAAGGCCTACCAGAAGCGGCAGCCGTTCGACCCGAACCTGCGCCGGCCCTGCCCGATCATCGACCATCCCGAGATGCTGCGTGACATGGTCCACGAGTCGGGCGCCTATCCCACCCAGCTCACCGCCAACGAGACGGTAGACGAGTTCGCAGCGAAGCTGGCGAGCTACGCCACCGCCTGGGGCGAGCTGGCCGACAAGATCTGGAAGGACGAGCACGGCGAGGGGCCCGTCGCCGTCGGCCTCGACGGCCTGGGCAGCACTTCCCGGTAGCCGGTTCCCGTAAGAGGTCCGGGCGGACGTGCCCGGTGGAATATGCGGATGCCCCCGTTCTCGCACGAGGACGGGGGTCTTTCCCGTTGCCGAACACCCCGGGAAGCGCTGCACGGCGGGCAGCGGCCGCCGCGGCGAGTATCCTGGGGTGCAGGAGTGTTACGACACGTTGTAGTAATTAAGCGGGGAAGAACGCAGTGGCCGCCGGCGGGAGGAGGGGTCCTATGACGTGGGTGCGCACCGTGGGGACGTGCTGCCTCGTCGCCGTGCTGGCCGCCGCTCTGCACCTGGCCGCGCCGGCCGCGGCGCAGGACCAGGCCGAGGACCCGAGTCAGGACCGGGAGGCGGTCCTGCAGGAGCTGTTCCTGCTCAATCGCCGGCTGGAGGAAAGCCGGGCGACGCTGGCCGGGCTGGAGGAGCAGCTCGGGGAGGTCGGCGCCCGGGAGCAGGAGGCGCTGGTCCGCCTTGCGGCGCTGCAGGCTGACCTGCAGCGCCGTCGGGAGCAATACGGCCGCCGGCTCCGGTATTACCGGGAGCACGGGATGCGGGCACCGTGGATTCTCCTCTTCAGCTCCAAGTCGCTGCCTGACCTGCTCTGGCGGTTAGACGCCCTGCAGGAGATCATGGAGTACGATGCACGCCTCGCCCGTGAACTGGTCGCGGCGCAGGAGGCGACCGCCGCCGAGGCGCGGCGGCTGGCCGACGTCCGGGCCGAGGCCGAGGAGTTGCGCGCGGCCCAGGAGGCCGAGGTGGCCGCCCTGGAGGCCGCCATTGCCGAGAAGGAGGCGATCCTCGCCGGGCTGGGCGACCGGCGGGCCGAGGTGGAGGAGGCGCTGGCCGCCGTCGAGACCGACTGGCAGACGAGCGCCATGCCGGTGCTGGAAGCCCTGGGCGAGGCGCTGCAGGGAATCGGCACCCAGGGCATAAGGCCTGACGACGTGCGCGTCTCCCTGTTCCCGCCCGGGGCGGTGGTGACCATCACGGCCGACCGGCTGAACGAGGTCCTCCTGTCGTACGAGGAACTGTCCGGGCTCAGGGTGGAACTGGACGACGACGAAGACGAGCTGCTCCTCTCGGGCTACTTCGACGAGGTGCCGCTGGAGATCGCCGGCGGATTCTCCGTGCTGCCCGGGGGGAAGCTCCGCTTCGAGCCTTCGCTGCTGCGGGTGCGGGATTTTGCGGTGCCCCGCACCGCGGTGGACGCGATCGTCGCGGACGGCTATCTGGACATCGACGTCAGCCCGATGGTCCAGCCGCCGCTGGCGCTGACCGCGGTGGACGTGGTCGGTGGCGCACTGATCATCCGGGCCGGTCTGCGGTAGGCCCTGTCGGCGGGCCTGCGGGCCGGCCCTTTTGCGGCACGGGTTTATCTACGCGTTAGAATAAGTCTCGCCCACACGACCGTGAAGACGAGATGGGAGTGGACAGGCATGGACGGACTCACGATTGCCGTGATCGGGGCTGGCAGCCCCTACACCCCGGAGTTGATCGAGGGCCTCGCCGCCCGGCAGGAGTGCCTGCCGGTGCGGGAGGTCCGCCTGATGGACATCGACGAGCAGCGCCTCTCGGTGATGGCGGGCTTCTGCCGCCGCTTCGCCCACCGGCTCGGCCTGGCTTCGGTCCTCACCGCAACGACCGACCGGCGGGAGGCCCTGGAAGGGGCCGACTTCGTCGTTACCCAGATCCGGGTGGGGGGCAACGCGGCCCGGGTGCGGGATGAACAGATCCCCCTGCGCTACGGGCTGATCGGCCAGGAGACCACCGGAGCCGGCGGGATGATGAAGGCCTTCCGCACGATCCCTGTGATGCTCGAAATCGCCCGGGACGTGGAGCGCTACAGCCCCGGAGCGTGGATCATTAACTACACCAATCCCACCGGAATGGTGGCTGAGGCGGTCACCCGCTACACCGGCGCCCGCATCGCCGGCCTCTGCTCCGGCGGGATCTTTCCGGCCCACTGGACCGCCCGGGCCCTGGGGGTCGACCCGTCCCGGGTGCGGTACGACTACTTCGGGCTCAACCACATGAACTTCGCCTACAACCTCACGGTAGACGGTCGTCCGCTCACCGACGAGGAGTTCGACCGGGTGGCCGAGCGGGTGCGCACGGTGGACGCCGACCTCATCCGCCAGCTGCGCCTCCTGCCCAGCCCCTACCTGCAATACTACTTCCACACCGGCGCCCGGGTGGCGGCGATGCGCGCCGCCCGCCGCACCCGGGGGCAGGAGGTGCTGGCGCTGGAGAAGGAGATCTTCGCCCAGCTGGCCGACCCCGCCTGCGACACGAAGCCGGAGGCCCTGAAGCAGCGGGGAGGCGGGGGCTACTCCGAGGTGGCGCTGGGCGTGATCCACGCTTTGGCCACCGGCACCGACACCTGGGCCGTGGTGAACGTGCCCAACCGGGGGACGGTGGGCTTCCTGCCCGCCGACGCCGTCATCGAAACGACCTGCCTGGTGGGGGCCGGCGGCATCCGGCCGCTGGCGCTGGGCGAGGTCCCGGCTGCGGTGCGGGGGCTGGTCGCGGCGGTGAAGAACTACGAGCAGCTTGCGGTGGAGGCCGCGGTCACCGGCGACCGCCGCACGGCCCTGCTGGCCCTGCTGGCGCACCCGCTGGTGCGGGACTACGACCTGGCCCGCCCGCTGCTGGATGACCTCCTGGAGGCCAACCGGCCGTTCCTGCCGCAGTTCTTTGGCCAGGGGGTGGCGCCGTGGGGCTGATTCTGGCCCTGGACCAGGGCTCCACCAAGACGGCGGCTCTCGTGGCTACGGAGCGGGGCGATATCCTGGGCGCCGGCTCTGCCCGGGGCGCCTGCCACGCCAGCGACGGGATGGAGGCGGCCATGAGGGCGGTGCAGGAAGCTGCACTGGCAGCGCTGAAGTCAGCCGGCATCACCGCTGGGCATCTGCATGGACCCCTGCGCCCGCCCGCTGCTGGGCACCCGTCCGCACCGTGGTCCCCGTCTGTCCCCGGACATCCGCCTGTACCCTCGCCCACCCCCGCTCCGGGGTCGACGTCCGCTTCTCAGCCGTTGCCCTTGCCAGCGGTGATCGACCAGGTCTGCGCCGGCATGACCGGGGCCGACTGGCCCCACGAGTACCCGCTGCTGCAGGAGAACCTCCGCCGGGCCACCGGCGTGGCGTGGGTGACCGTGGTCAATGACTGCATCGCCGCCCGGCGGGCGGGCAGCGACCGCCCCTGGGGCAGCGTGGTCTGCGCCGGGACGGGGCTCAATGTGGCCGTCACCAGCCCCGGGGGCGAGACCTACATTTACGGCTACTACATCCAGGGCGACGACCAGGGGGGAACCGCGCTGGGCACCCTGGCCCTGCGGGCGGTCTTTGCCGCCGAGGCCGGCATCGGCCCGCCCACCCGGCTCACCGGGGCCCTGCTCCGCCATTACGGTGCGGCGGCGGTGGACGAGCTGCTCCAGCGGCGTGTGGCCGGCCGGCTGGGACCCAGCAGCGAACTGGTGCCCCTGCTGGCGGCGGCCGCACGGGCCGGCGACGAGGTGGCCCTGGCGATCGTGCACGGGTTTGCCGGGCGTGCGGCCCGGTACGTGACCGCCCGGCTGGAGCGCTTCGGCATGACGGACCTGGAGCAGGACGTGGTGCTGACGGGCGGGGTCTTCAAGGCGGGGCTGCCGGGCCTGCGGGAAGGAGTCGCCGCCGCGATCGCCCGCGTGGTGCCCCGCGCCCGCCTGGTGGACGCGCCCTACGAGCCCGTGGTGGGCGCACTGGTGCTGGCCCTGGAGGAGCGGCACGGCGTCCCGTTTGCCTTGTCCGACCCTGTGCTGGCCGGGAGCGCCCGCCGGCACGGACTCATCCGGAGGTGGAGCGAATGACGACGCGCATGTGGCAGGAGATTCACGAGCAGCCGGCGGTCGCCCGCAGGATCATCGAGACCTGGCGAACTGAGCGGGCCGCGCTGCTGGCTGACTGCCGGGCGGAGTTACGCGGGGCGGAGCGGGTGATCCTGGCCGGCACCGGCGCCTCGCTGGCTGCCTGCCGGGCGGGGCAGTACATCTTCGTCCGCTGCGGCCGCCTGCTGCCCCACGTGGTCCCGGCCGACGACCTCACCGGACCGGCCGCGCGCCTCCTGGGGCCCGAGAGCCTGGTGATCCTGGTCTCCCAGTCGGGCGAGAGCCTCGAGACCCGCGAGGCGGTGCGGGCGCTGCGCGCCGGGGGCGTGCGGCTGTGGGGCATCACGAACGATCCGTCCTCGCTCCTTGCCCGGGAGGCCGACCAGGTGCTGCCCCTAGACGCCGGTGCGGAGGTGAGCTCGGCGACCAAGACCTACCTGGCCACGCTGCTGCTCCTGCTGCTCCTGGCCGGTGCCGGCGGGTGCCTGCAGCATCTGCCCGACGACCTGGAGGAGACGCTCCGCCGGTCCGCTGAGCCCGTCGCCCGGTGGGCCGCCGCACTGGCGCCGGCGCAGGCGGGCTACATCCTCGGCCTGCAGCAGCTCGGCCCCATCGCCGCCCAGGGGGCGCTGCTGCTGAAGGAGAAGGCGTCCCTGCACTTCGAGGGCCTCACGGTCTCCGAGTTTCGCCACGGCTGCATCGAGGCGGTGCAGCCGGGGCTGCCGATTCTGCTGCTGGCGTCCACCCCGGCGGGGGCGGCCGAGGGCCTGCGGCATGCCGCCTACCTGGCGTCACTGGGGGCGGACGTGCGGCTGATCTCGGATGCGGTGCCGGCGGAAGATATGCGGTTGGGCTGCGACGGCACGCGGGCCGAGCTCGGACGGGCCGCCGGTGCTGCGGGGCCGCAGCCGGCCGCCGGCCCGACGCGGTCGACGCCGGCCGCCACCGCCCGCACCCCCCAGACGCCGCCGGGCGCCCGGACACCGGGGGCAGAAGGCGAGCGGCAGCCCCCCGGTGCGTCGCCGACGGCCACCCTGCCATCGGACCGTGTGCTGGTGGTTCAGAACCGGGGCGACCGGGTGCTGGGGATGCTGCAGGCGGTGGTGCCGCTGCAGCTGCTCGCCGAGCGGATTGCCCGGGAGCTGGGCCACGACGTGGACGGCTTCCGCTATATCAGCAAGGTGGTGGACTCGTACCAGTACTGAGGGTTTGACCCGGTTGAGTGTGCGGGGGCCGCTGCCCCGGCCCCAGGACAGAGTCAGGGCACGGCGTGAACCGGTTCCGCACGAACTGTTGTCCCAAGTGACTACGGCCACGCTGGGTCTTTGGTGTCAGAACCAAGTTGTACCAATTGATCATGTGAAACTTAGAACAATCCCAAGCGGAATCTGCTATACTCGAAATCAGCATCCGTTGGCGTTTCGGCCAGGAAAGGAGTCTTGCGCATGAACTTGAAAGGCACCAAGACGCTGGAGAACCTGATGAAGGCCTTCGCCGGTGAGTGCCAGGCCCGGGCGCGGTACATGATGTACGCCAAGGTCGCCGACAAGGAAGGGCTGAAGCAGATCGCCGCGATCTTCCAGGAGACCGCCGACAACGAGATGGCGCACGCCAACCGGTTCTTCAAGCTGGCCGCCGCAGGGCTCGAGGGCGAGATGCCCGCGATGGTGGAAATCAACGCCTCCTACCCGGTGGCCATCGGCAACACCCTCGAGAACCTGAAGGCCGCCGCGGCGGGCGAGAATGAGGAATGGGCCCACATGTACCCCGAGTTCGCCCGCATCGCGGAGGAGGAGGGCTTCAAGGAGATCGCCACCGCCTTCCGCATGATCGCCAAGGCCGAGACTGCCCACGAGACCCGCTATCGCAAGCTGGTCGAGAACCTGGAGAAGGGCGTCGTCTTCAAGCGCGACGGCAAGTACTTCTGGAAGTGCCGCAACTGCGGGTACATCCACGAGGGCACCGCTGCCCCGCAGGTCTGTCCGGCCTGCCAGCACCCGCAGGCGTACTTCGAGCTGTTCGTCGAGAACTACTAGGTGGTTCGCAGCGGGGACCGGAGCCAGGGGCATCTGGCGACAGTGCCCGACAGGATGGCAGCAGGGGCTGCTCCAGGGGGCATCTCACCCGGGGGCAGCCCTTTCGAGTGCCTGTTGCGAATGGCGGGGAGGTGCCTGTTCGGCGGTGCGCACACCCCTGGGGGTGGTCTGCAGCGGCAAAGCAGGTTCGCGGGCACCGTGCGGTTGCGTACGGGTGTCCCACCGGCGAAAGGTAACGAAATGAGCCACGCGGTCCGATCCGCGTGGCTCATTTTGTTGCCGTTCAGGTTTCAAACACTGCGAGAAGCGAGGCGTGAGCGTGCACGAGGGCCTCTCGTGGGACGTCGGGGGTACCCCTCCGGACGGTCCAAATACCCCGGGGGGGTAGGTCTTGCCTCCCGATCGGGAGAAACCGTCCAGGGAACGGTAACGAAATGAGCACGTGGCCTGAGCCGCCTGGCTCATTTTGTTACCGTTCGGTCTCGCCCGCTGGTTCGTACCGGGCACCGCAGAGCCGCCGACGACCGGCCAGGCTTTGGCGCCGAGACCGACAGGAGGGTGAGCGACATACCCGGTCCCATGCACCAAAGTGCCATAACCCGCCGTGACGTGGCCTACTTTCCCGACACCAGCCGTGCTACTGTTATAGCCTGAATTACGGACCCCCGAATACGCCTCCGGCAGGGATATGGCCTCGTGTGAAGAAGATGCATGTAGAAAATACTTCGATAACAGAAACACAGCCGATGCTTCGCAGGGGGGGGAGTGGGCGATGGTCGCCAGCGGGCGTCTGCTGCGAATCAGCCCGCCGGCGCTGGGAGCGCTGCGCCGGGATCTCATCCGTACCCTGGGCCGCGACCGGGCCAGGGGTCTGCTCCTGCGCTTCGGCTGGGCGTGGGGGCAGGCCGACGCCTCGGCCCGGGGCGGCGCCGCGGCCGACGACCGGTCCCACCTGGAGTGGCTCCGGGACGGCCCGCGGCTGCACCGGCTCACCCGCATGGCGGGCGTGGAGACCCGGGTGCTGGAGATGGACCGGGAGCGGGGCCTGTTCCACATGGAGGGCTGCTGGACCCACTCCGTGGAGGCCCTGGAGCACCTGCGCCACTTCGGCCCCGCGGACGAGCCAAGCTGCTGGATCCTGACCGGCTACGCCACGGGGTACGCCTCCACCGTAATGGGGCGGCCGATTCACTTCCGGGAGCTGACGTGCGTGGCCCAGGGCGACGAGGCGTGCCACTTCGTGGGGCGCCCGGCGGAGGCGTGGGGGCGGCACGCGGCGGCGGACGCACCCTTCCTGGACCTCACGCCCATCTCGGACGAGGTGGACCAGACGCTGGAGCGCATCCGCCGGGAGAACGACCAGCTCCAGCACGTGATCGCGGTGCACGAACAGCTCACCCACGTCGTGGCCCGCGGCGCCGGTCCCACCGCCATCGCCGAGGCCCTGGAGCGCCTGATGGGCTGCGCCGTTTCGATCGAGGACGCCCACCTCCGGTCCCTGGCCCGTGCGGGCGACATCCCCACGCTGGGCGCCCTCACCCGGCGCCGGCCCGACCTGTGTCGGCAGCTGGCCCGCCTGCAGCGAGAGCGCCGGCCGCTGCTCCTTCCCGCCGCGGCCGGAGAGGGCAGCCCGGACCTGGTGGTGGCGCCGATCTTGCTGGAGGAGGACCTGCTCGGGTTCCTGACCCTGGAAGTGGTGAAGGGGCTGCGGCCGGCCCTGGTCACCCTCGTGGCCGAGCGGGCGGCCCTCACCTGTGCCCTGGAGCTCATGCGCCTGCGGTGCACCGTCGAGGCCGCGGCGCAGGCCAGGGGCGACTTTGTGGACCACCTTTTCGCTGCCGGCGCAGACGCCGCTTTCCTGAACCGATGGGCGCACCACCTGGGGCTCGATCTGGCCGGGACGCCGCACCGCATCATCCTCGCGGAGCCGGCAGGCCCGCCGACCCGCTCGCTTTCCGGTTCCCTCGCCGTGCTCCACTGGCGCTTCCGGGACCTGCTGGAGTCGGCACAGGCGCGGGGCCTGGTAGTGAGCCGGTCGGACCACGTGGTGGGGATCGTGGAGTGCACGTCTCCAGCCGTCTGCCACCTGCCGGAGGAACTGCGGCGCTGGGCGGCCGCCGAGCGGCGGCCGGTGCGGGTCGGCGTCAGCCGCACGTTCCGGGGCGCGGCGGAGGCCGCGGAGGCGCACGCCGAGTGCCGGGCGGTGCTGGACGCCCTGCGGGACGAGCGCCCCGAGGGCCAAGTGGTCCGGGTGGACGATCTGGGCGCCCTTCAGCTGCTGTTCCGGGCGGGGCGGCCGGAGGAGCTGCGGCGTCACGTCGAGGCCCGGCTGGGACCGCTGCTGGCGTATGACCGGGCGCACCAGACGGAACTCTTGGAGACGCTCCGCCTCTACCTGGAGAGCGCCTGCAGCCTGCAGGCGACGGCGGAACGGCTGAACATCTCGGTGAGCGGGCTGAAGTACCGCCTGCAGCGGATCAGCGAGGTGAGCGGCCTGGACCTGGACAACCCTGACGTGCGGTTCGACGTGCAGATGAGCCTGAGGCTGCTCGGACTCCTGGGGGGAAAACGGGAGCCCGCGAAATCAGACAGTCCCTGAGGCCCGTATCCGTCCGAATCGACAGTGTACAAAAGTGCCAGTGTTACTTAACATTTTGACTAGGGCATACAAGTGGGGGTGTGAGCCGTGAACCGCCGTCCGCCGTCGCACGTGCTGGCCAGCGGGTACGCGCAGGCACCTCGGGGGACGTGCCTCGCAGAGCGATGGGGCAGCGTCGGGGTGGTCCTGGAGATCGATCCGGCCACGCACACCATCGTTGATGCCGAGTTCATGCTGAACACCGAGCTGGCCCGGCGCTTCTGCCGGGAACGGGTTGTGGGGTACTGTCTGGCGGAGGGCGTCGAGCCGCTTCTGCGGGAGATGGCGCTGTCGCTGGCCATCCCGTCCCAGCAGGCGTTCATCATGGCCGTACGGTCGGCCGTGCAGCGGTACTGGGAGCGGGTGAGCCCGCGGAACCGGGTTCCCAGCATTACCGCGGGGTAGAGCGATCCTCGCCCCCGACCGCCGGGTGACCCGGCGGACGGGATGGTCCGCCACTCGCCCGGAGCATCTGCAACCACATACCGTCGGAGGAGCAGTCCACCTGGACCCCGGGGCCCCACGCAGGCCCGGGGAGAAAAGGGTGGAATCCAGCCCACCAGGACGCCATGCGAGGCGTAGCCATCGTGGCCGCCCCGCCCGCGTCCGGGGTGGGCTTTGTTGTTTTTCCGAGCCACCCCACGGCGGGCAGGCCGCCGTGCCCGTGGCGAGTGAGAGGAGGATTGGCACATGGCACTGGCGGCCGAACGCATCGCGGCCTACGCCGCCGAACTGGACCAGGCGGAGCGCACCCGGAAACCCATCGGACCGCTCACGGCCCGGGAGCCGGAGCTGACCCCAGACGACGCCTACCGGATCCAGCTGGCCTGGATGGACCTGCGCATCCAGCGCGGGGCCCGGGTGGTGGGCAAGAAGATCGGCCTCACCTCCCACGCCATGCAGTCGATGCTGGGCGTCTTCGAACCCGACTACGGCCACGTGCTCGACACCATGGTGATCGCCCCCGGCGACCCCGTAGCCCTGGACGAGCTGGTCCAGCCCAAGGTCGAGGGCGAGATCGCCTTCATCCTGGGCCGCGACGTGCCCACCCCGGCCACGGCCCTGGACGTGCTCCTGGCCACCCGGCTGGTGGTGCCGGCCCTCGAGATCGTGGACAGCCGCATTGAGGGCTGGCAGATCAGGCTGCCCGACACGGTGGCCGACAACGCCTCGTCCGGGCGGGTGGTGCTGGCGGAGCGGGGCCTGCGGCCCGATGAGCTCGACCTCACCCTGGTGGGCATGGTCTTCGAGAAGAACGGCGAGATGCTCTCCAGCGGCGCCGGGGCGGCGGTGCTGGGCAACCCCGCCGCAGCCGTGGCCTGGCTCGCCAACAAGCTGGCCCAGTTCGACATCCCGCTCCGGGCCGGCGAGATCATCCTCTCCGGCGCGATCACCGCCGCCGTGGAGGCGAGGCCCGGCGACCTGTTCACCGCCCGGTTCGGCTGCGGCCTGGGGAGCGTCAGCGCCCGGTTCGTGTAGGAAGGAGGATGTCTGTGCCCGAGAAGGTCCGCGTCGGCATCATCGGGTCGGGGAACATCGGCACCGACCTGATGTACAAGATCCAGCGGAGCGAGGTGCTCGAGCTGGCCATGATGGTGGGCATCGACCCGGAGTCGGAGGGGCTGAAGCGCGCCGCCCGCCTGGGCTACGAGACCAGCGCCGACAGCTACCAGTACATTCTGAACCACCCCAACCCGCCGGCGATCGTCTTCGACGCCACCTCCGCCAAGGCCCACCTGGCCCACTACAAGGCGCTGCAGGAGAAGGGAATCCGCGCCATCGACCTCACCCCGGCAGCCGTCGGCCCCTACGTCTGCCCGGCCGTCAACCTGGGCGAGCACTGGGACGCCATGAACATTAACATGATCACCTGCGGCGGGCAGGCCACCATTCCCATGGTGAAGGCCGTCAGCCGGGTGGTGCCGGTGGAGTACGGCGAGATCGTGGCCACCATCGCCAGCCTCTCGGCCGGCCCCGGCACCCGGGCGAACATCGACGAGTTCACCCAGACCACCGCCCGGGGCATCGAGCTGGTCGGCGGTGCGAAGCGGGGCAAGGCGATCATCATCCTCAACCCGGCCTCGCCGCCCATCATGATGCGGAACACCGTCTTCTGCCACACCGCCGGGGACTACGACCCGGCGGAGCTGAGGCGGTCGATCGACGACATGGTGAAGACCGTGCAGGAGTACGTGCCGGGCTACCGCCTGCGGGCCGAGCCCATCTTCGACCAGCGGAGGGTCTCGATCTTCATCGAGGTGGAAGGACGGGGCGACTTCCTGCCCAAGTACGCCGGCAACCTCGACATCATGACCTCCGCCGCGGTCCAGGCGGCCGAGGTGACGGCCCGCCGGCTGCTCGAGGCGGGGACGAGGGGGTAAGGAGCCATGCAGAAGCGGTACGTGCGCATCACCGACACGACCCTGCGGGACGGCAGCCACGCGGTCGCCCACCAGTTCACGGAGGAGCAGGTGCGCGCCGTCGTGCGCGGGCTGGACCGGGCCGGTGTCCCCGTGATCGAGGTCTCCCACGGCGACGGCCTCGGGGGCAGCTCCCAGAACTACGGCTTCAGCCGCGTGCCTGAGGAGCGGCTGCTGAGGGCCGCAAAGGAGGAGATGACCCAGGCGAAGCTGGCGGTGCTGATCCTGCCCGGCATCGGCACGGTGGAGGACCTGAAGATGGCCCGCGACTGCGGGGCCGAGATCGTGCGGGTCGCCACCCACTGTACGGAGGCCGACATCTCGGAAGAGCACATCACCTGGGCCAAGAAGAACGGCATGGAAGTCGTGACCTTCCTGATGATGTCGCACATGATCGACCCCAAGTACCTGCTGGAAGAGGCCCGGAAGATGGAGTCGTACGGCGCCGACTGCATCTACGTGGTCGACTCGGCCGGCGCCCAGCTGCCCGACGACGTGCGGGCCCGGGTCTCGACCCTGGTGGAGGGCCTCTCGTGCCAGGTGGGCTTCCACGCCCACAACAACCTGGGCCTGGCCATCGGCAACACCCTGGCCGCCATCGAGGAAGGGGCCAGCCAGGTGGACGGTTCCACGTGCGGGCTCGGGGCCGGCGCCGGCAACGCCCAGACCGAGGTGCTGGCGGCGGTGCTGGCCAAGGCGGGGTACGAGACCGGCATCGACCTGTGGAAGCTGCAGGACGCGGCCGAGGAGGCCGTGCGGCCCATCCTGCCGCGGCCGATCATCATCGACAAGGACTCGCTCACCGTGGGCTACGCCGGCGTCTACTCCAGCTTCCTGCTCCACGCCCGGCAGGCGGCGGAGAAGTTCGGCGTGGACGCCCGCGACATCCTCATGGAGATGGGGCGGCGCAAGTCGGTGGGCGGGCAGGAGGACCTGATCCTCATCGTTGCCCAGGAGCTAGCTGCAGAAAGGAGCGCGAAGTAGGCCATGGGAGAGACACCGATTTCGGCAGCCGTACGCGAGCGGATGGACGCCTGGCTGGCCAAGGGGCTCAAGCACTTCATCGACGGCAAGTTTGTGGACAGCGCGAGCGGCGAGACCTTCTCCGTGCCCAACCCGGCCACGGGGCAGGAGCTCACCCGGTGCGCGCTGGGCGGCAAGGAGGAGATCGACCTGGCCGTCAAGGCCGCCCGGCGGGCGTTCAAGACGTGGGGCCGCATGGCGCCGGCCGAGCGCGGCAAGCTGCTCCGCCGGTGGGCCCAGCTCATGATCGAGCACAAGGATGAGCTGAACTACCTCGAGTGCATGGACGTCGGCCGCCCGATCCGGGAGGGCATTCACGGCTACATCGAGCGGGTGGCCCACAACATCCAGTTCTTCGCCGACCTGGCCGAAAAGTACTACGACGAGGCCTTCGTGCTGCCTGGCTACACCTTCTACACCAACCGGCAGCCCGTGGGCGTGGCCGGGCTCATCACCCCGTGGAACATGCCGCAGATGCTCTCCACCTGGAAGATCGGCCCGGCCCTGGCCGCCGGGAACACGGTGGTCCTGAAGCCGGCCGAGCTCACCCCGGTGGGCTGCACCCGCCTGGCGGAGCTGGCGGCCGAGGCGGGGATCCCCGACGGCGTCTTCAACGTGGTCCACGGCTTCGGCCCCGACAGCGCGGGCGCCTTCCTCACCCAGCACCCCGACGTGCAGCTGATCTCCTTCACCGGTGAGACCACCACCGGCAAGGTGATCATGGCGGCGGGCGCGCCCACCCTGAAGCGGGTTTCCTTCGAGCTGGGCGGTAAGGGCAACAACATCGTGTTTGCCGACGCCGACCTGGAGAAGGCCATGGACGTGACCATGCGGGCCGCCTTCTACAACCAGGGCGAGGTCTGCCTGGCCGGCTCCCGGGTGTTCGTGGAGAAGCCCATTTACGACCAGTTCGTGGACATGCTGGTGGCCCGGGTGAAGGCGCTGCGGATGGGCGACCCGCTGGACATGGAGACCACGCTGGGCCCGGTGATCTCCGCCGAGCACCGCGAGCGCGTGATGGGCTTCGTCGAGCGGGCCAAGGCCCAGGGCGTGGAGTGCCTCACGGGCGGCCACCTGGCCCAGGGGCTGCCGGCCCCGTACGACGGTGGATACTTCATCGCCCCCACCGTCTTTGCCGCCCCCGACCCGAGCGTGGAGCTCGTGCAGGAGGAGGTCTTCGGCCCCGTGGTGAGCGTGACCCCGTTCACCGACGACGAATGGGTGCTCGAGGTCATCAACTCCGGCCGCTACGGCCTGAGCTCGGTGGTGCAGGGGAAGGACATCTCCCGCCTGCACCGGATGGCGCAGCGGCTGCAGAGCGGCAACGTGTGGATCAACTCCTGGTTCGTGCGCGACCTCAGGGTGCCGTTCGGCGGCATGAAGGATTCGGGCATCGGCCGCGAGGGCGGCATGCACAGCCTGGACTTCTACACCGAGCTGCAGACCATCGGGCTGCCCACGGCGTAAGGAGGGGTTGCGTTCATGGCCCTGTGCCCTGACGAGCTGGATGCCATCGCGGAACACCTGCTCTCGGCGGAGGCGGAGCGGCGGGAGGTGCCGTCCCTGGCCCAGACCCACGGTGAGCTCTCGCTGGACGAGGGCTACCAGGTACAGGACGAGATCATCGCCCGCAAGCTGAAGGCCGGCGACCGGCTGATCGGCTGGAAGCTGGGCCTCACCAGCAAGGAGAAGCAGAAGGCGATGGGCGTGTTCGAGCCGGTCTACGGCGCCCTCTTCGCCTCCACCCTGCTGCCGGAGTGCGAGGTGAACGTGAGCGAGCTGATCCACCCCCGCGTCGAGCCTGAGATCGCGGTGGTGATGGGGGAGGACCTGGAGGGACCGGACGTGACGCCGGCGCAGGCGCTGGCCGCCGTGCGCTGGGTGCTCCCCGCCCTCGAGGTCATCGACAGCCGCTACAAGGACTTCAAGTTTACCCTGCCCGACGTGGTGGCGGATAACGCCTCCACCGCTCGGGCGGTGACGGGCACGCGCCCGGTCCCCGCCGAGGGGCTGGACTTGGCGACCATCGGGGTGGTGTTCCTCAAGAACGGGGAGCTCATCACCACGGCGGCGGGTGCGGCGGTGCTGGGCGATCCCGCCATCGCCCTGGCCCGCCTGGCGAACCACCTGGCCCGCCGTGGCCAGAAGCTGAAGGCCGGGCAGCTGGTCTTCACCGGGGCGCTCACCGCCGCCACCTTCGTGGCGCCAGGGGATGTGGTGGAAGCTCGCTTTGCCGCCCTGGGTTCGGTGAGTCTCAGGGTGGTTGCCCGATAGTCGCCGGGCGGAGCCTGCGCAGGAAAGGGGGGAGACCTGTGCCGCTGATCCGGGTGGAGATGCTGGAGGGCCGCACGCCCGAGCAGAAGCGGGCCCTGATCCGGGAACTCACGGAGACGACGGCCCGCGTGCTGGACACCCCGAAGGAGCGGATTCGCGTGGTGCTCTACGAGGTGCCCAAGACTCACTGGGGCATCGCCGGAACACCGGTGAGCGAGATTCCGGGGCGGTAAGCGCCGGCCGATGCCGGCTTCACACCGAAAACTCACATGAGGGAGGATCGAACAATGGGGATCATGCGACTGGGTGGCGTCCGGGTTCGCTGTCTGGACCTGCAGAAGTCGATTGACTACTACACCAAGGTCATCGGCCTCGAGGTCACCGGCCAGGACAAGGACGGCAACGTCTACCTGAAGGGCTGGGACGAGTTCGACCACCACAGCGTCACGCTCACGGCCAGCGACCGTGCGGGCCTGGAGCACCTGTCCCTGAAGGTGGAGTCGCCGGATGACCTTGTGTTCTTCCGGGACAAGCTGGAGGGCGCCGGCGTGAAGGTGACGACCCTGCCCGCCGGTTCTGAGATGGGCATGGGCGAGGCGCTCTGGTTCCAGGATCCCGGCGGCCACTGGGTGAAGCTGTACGCCGAGATGGAGCGCGTCGGCACCAAGGTCGGCGCCCTGAACCCGAACCCCTGGCCGCCCGGCCTGCAGGGGATCGGAGCCCCGCGGCTGGACCACATCCTGCTGGCGGCCGAGGACGCGCAGAAGTCCACCGATTTCTACATGCACCTGCTGGGCTTCTGGATGTCCGAGCGGCTGGTCAAGAAGAACGGCGACCTGATCGCCGCCTGGCTCTTCCGCAGCAACACGGTGCACGACATCGCCATCATCGCCGGCCCGCAGGGCAAGATGCACCACTTCTCGTTCCTGCTGGAGGACTGGAACGAGATTCGCAAGGCGGCCGACGTCCTGGCGATGCACGAGGTGAAGATCGACATCGGGCCCACCCGCCACGGCATCAGCCGGGGCCTCACCATTTACTTCTTCGACCCGTCCGGAAACCGGAATGAGACCTTTGCCGGCGGCTACCTGCCGTTCCCCGACTCGCCGGTGATCACCTGGACGGAGGATGAGATCGGCCGCGGCATCTTCTTCTTCCAGCGCGAGCTGAACGAGGCCTTCACCACCGTGTTCACCTAATCGGTAGTGCCCATGAGCAACTGGAAGGTAAGCGTGCAGTCTGACGGCAGAGAGGTGGAGGTCCGGCCGGGTGAGACGCTGTTTGCGGCCCTGCGCCGGCTGGACCCCGGCCTGATCCTGCGGGGTTGCCGAAACGGCGGCTGCGGCGTGTGCAAGCTCCGGGTCGTCTCGGGGCAGTACGAGCTGGGGCTCTGCTCTGCCTCCGAGCTCACGCCCTCCGAGCGCGCGGCGGGGTGGGTCCTGTCCTGCAAGGCCACGCCCCTGAGCGATCTGGTGGTGCACGTGCCGCCGCGTCCCGTGAAGCCCTGGGCCCGCGCAGGTGAGGCATAGCGAAGGCCGGCGTCCCCGAAGAGGGGCGCCGGCCTTCCGTTGCTCGTCGGGTGTCGGCTGTAGGTGACCCCGCCGGCCACGGGAATGGCGGAATCGGTTAGGCGCCCGAGTCGCACGGGAGTGCGGCCCGGGCGCCCTACTGTCTGGGCCCGAGCAAGTTCCGAGATTAACTTGTATTCAAAAGCGAATGACTAGAGGAAGTGTTGGCAATTGCGTATAAAATCTCTCCAAGGTTGCGTTATCGCAACCCGGCTACGTGCAAAATCTGGCAAAGGGGGAATGGAATGTGAGTCCCAAGGATGCAGAGCGGTACGAACAGCACTTCCGGGCGAACCTCGGACTGTCGCTGAAGCTGCTGCTCATCTGGGCGCTGGTGTCGGTGGGGGCCGGCGCCGCCTATCTGTGGCTGGATCAGTTCCAGATTCTCACAGGCTTCCCTCTGGGGTATTACATGGGGGCCCAGGGGGCGCAGATCACCTTCGTGATCCTGATCTTCATCTATGCCTTCCGCATGCGGACCATCGACCAGAAATACGGCGTGGACGAATAGGGGGTGAGCGCGCATGTTGGGTCAGATTGACCGCCTGGGCCGGATCTGGGGCATGTACACCATGGCCTTCGGCGTCTTCGTCGTCCTTCTCTGGCTGGCGGAGTACGTCGGGCTGATCGGCCAGCGGGGCATCGCCTGGACCTTCATGATCCTTACGATCGGCATCTACGCCACCATCGGCATCATGTCGCGCACGGGCAACCTGGACGAGTACTACGTCGCGGGACGGGCCGTGCCGGGCATCTTCAACGGTATGGCCACGGCGTCCGACTGGATGAGCGCCGCCTCCTACATCTCGCTGGCGGGCACGCTGTACGTGCTCGGGATGGAGGGGCTCTCCTATACCGTCGGCTGGACCGGCGGCTACGTGCTCCTGGCCATGTTCCTGGCGCCGTACATCCGCAAGCTCGGTGCGTACACCATCCCTGACTTCGTTGGCGTGCGCTACCCGGGCACTTTCCCGCGTGTGGTCGCAGTGATCGCCGCCATCATCGTATCCGGTACGTACCTGGTCGCCCAGGTGTCAGGCGTCGGCATCATCATGTCCCGGTTCCTGGGGCTTGACTTCCGCATCGCCTGCTTCGTCGGCCTTCTCGGCATCCTCGTCTGTTCGATGCTGGGCGGCATGAAGGCCGTTACCTGGACCCAGGTGGCCCAGTACATCATCCTGATCGTCGCCTTCATCCTGCCGACGGTCTTCGTCTCTGCGAAGATCACCGGGGTACCGATTCCGCAGCTGATGTACGGCCAGGCCCTCACCGACGTGGCCGCGACCGAGGCGGCGCTGGGGATCGACAAGGGCTACTTCACGCCCTTCAACGACTGGACCCAGTCGCAGTTCCTGGCCCTGATCATCTGTCTGATGTGCGGCACCGCGGGCCTGCCCCACGTGATCGTGCGCTTCTACACCACCCCCAACGTACGTGAAACCCGCTTCTCGGTGGGCTGGGCGCTCTTCTTCATCGGGCTGATGTACATCACCATCCCGGCCTACGCCGCCTTCGCCCGCTGGGAGGTCCTGCACAACGTCGTCGGCCAGGCCATTGACTCGCTGCCCAGCTGGGTCGACGCCTGGACCAAGACCGGCCTGCTCACCCTCAACGACGCGAACGGCAATGGCCTCGTGGAGTACGCCGAGTTCGGTCTCAACTCCGACCTGGTGGTGCTGGCCATGCCCGAGATCGCCGGCCTGCCGTACGTGGTGGCGGGCCTGGTGGCTGCCGGCGGCCTCGCGGCGGCGCTCTCCACGGCCGACGGCCTGCTGATGGTGGTGGCCACCGCCATCTCCCACGACATCTACTTCAAGCTGATCAACAAGAGCGCGAGCGACCGGGTCCGGCTCACCATCTCCCGCGTGATGCTGGTCACGGTGGCCGCGATCGCCGCCTGGGTCGCCAGCCTGCGCCTCAGCATCATCTCCGACATCGTCGCGTGGGCCTTTTCGCTGGCGGCGGCGTCGTTCTTCCCGATCCTGGTGATGGGCATCTTCTGGAAGCGCATCAACACCGCCGGCGCCATCACCGGCATGGCCTTCGGCTTGCTGACTACCCTCGGGTACATCATCTGGTCGTCCGTCACCGGCCAGACCATCGGCGGCATCCTGCCCAACGCCGCGGGCATCTTCGGCATGCCGCTCAACTTCCTGCTCACCATCGTCATCTCGCTGGCCACCGCACCGCCCAAGCAGGAGATTCAGGCGCTGGTCGAGCGGCTGCGCTTCCCGAAGCACCTGCACGACGCGGCCGCCCCGGCCACCGGCGACTAGGGGAGGAGGGAGCCGATGGAGACGCAATTTGCCCAGCTGCTCCCGGGGAGCGGGCGCATCGCCCCTCCCCGGGAGCTGGTCGAGTCGGCCCACGTGAAAGACTACGACACGTATTACGAATCGGTGATGGCCGACCTGGAGGGCTACTGGGGCCGGGTGGCCCGGGAGGAGGTGGACTGGTTCCGCCCCTTCGAGAAAGTCGTGGAGGGCGACGGACCCAACGCCCGCTGGTTCCTGGGCGGCAAGTGCAACATCTGCCACAACGCCCTCGACCGGCACGCCGACGGCCAGCGCCGGAACAAGGTGGCCCTCATCTGGCTGGGTGAAGACGGCGAGGAGCGCATCTTTACTTACGCGATGCTCCGCCGGCAGGTGGCCCGGCTGGCGGGTGGCCTGAAGCAGCTCGGGGTTCAGAAGGGCGACCGGGTGGTCATCTACATGCCCCTCACCCCCGAGGGGATCATGGCGATGCTCGCCTGCGCCCGCATCGGCGCCGTCCACAGCGTCGTCTACGCCGGCCTTGGGGCCGGGGCCCTGCGCCAGCGCATCGAGGACGCCGGCGCCAAGGTGGTGCTCTGTGCGGACGTGGGCTACCGGCGGGGCAGGCGGGTCGACTTGAAGGCCATCGTGGACGAGGCGGTGGAGGGGAACCCGCAGGTGGAGCACGTGGTGGTCCACCGCCGCACCACCCCGGCCGTGGAGCTGCAGGAGGGCGAGATCGACTTCGCCGAGCTGATGTCCCGGGGCTCGCCCGACACGCCCTGCGAGGTGATGGACAGCGAGGACTGGCTCTTCATCCTCTACACCTCGGGCTCCACGGGCAAGCCCAAGGGCACGGCCTACGTCCACGGCGGCTACATGGTGGGCACCACCCACCTCTGGCGCATCGCCTGCGACATCCAGGAGAACGACATCTACTGGTGCACGTCGGACATCGGCTGGATCGTGGGCCACTCGATCATGGTCTACGGGCCGCTCGTGAACGGCTCCACCATCCTGGTGCGGGAGGGTGCACCGGACTATCCGCACCCGGGCATCGTGTGGGAGATCGTGGAGCGGTACCAGGTGAACAAGTTCTACACCGCACCCACCGCCGTGCGCATGTTCATGCGGATGGGCGAGGAGCACCCCCGCCGGTACGACCTCTCGAGCCTGAAGCTCATGGTCTGCGCCGGCGAGCCGCTCAACCCCGAGGCGCAGCTCTGGGCCTACGAGCACATCATGCAGCGGCGGGGTCCGGTGCTGGACAACTGGTGGCAGACGGAGACGGCGGCGCCCACCGTCGGCACGCTCCCGTGCATGGACGTGAAGCCCGGCCGCGCGGGGCGGCCCTTCCCCGGCATCCGGGCGGAGGTGCTGGATCAGCAGGGGCGTCCCGTTCCCCCGGGCAAGGGCGGCCTGCTCTGCCTGCGCGGCGCCTGGCCGCACATGTTCCGCACCATCTGGGGCGACCGCTCCCGGTACGAGGCCTACTGGCAGACGATCCCGGGGGTCTACACGGCGGGCGACGTGGCCACGGTGGATGAGGAAGGCTACATCGCCGTGCTGGGCCGGGCGGACGACGTGCTCAACGTGGCCGGCCACCGCATCGGCACGGCCGACGTGGAGTCGGCCCTGGTGAGCCACCCGGCGGTCGGCGAGGCGGCGGTGATCGGCAAGCCCGATCCGGTAAAGGGCGAGGCGATCAAGGCCTTCGTGATCCTGCGCAAGGGGCACGAGCCCAGCGACCAGCTCGCCCACGCCCTCATCACCCACGTGCGCCACCAGCTGGGGCCCATCGCCACGCCGTCGGAGATCGCCTTCGTGCCGTCGCTGCCCAAGACCCGCTCGGGCAAGATCATGCGCCGGGTGCTGAAGGCGCAGGAGTTGGGGCTGGACCCGGGGGACCTGACCACGATCGAGGAGTAGGTCCCCGGGGGGAACGGCGTCGGCGGCGCGGGTCACGTATCCGGCGGCGGTGCGGCCCAACCGGGAAACGGGCACATGCACTGCAAGCCGGCGCCCACACGGGCGCCGGCCCGTCATCTGTGTGCCAGACCCCGCCCCTCAGATCAGGTACGTCCGCATCTCCACCGCGGCCTCCGCCGCCGGGAAGACGGCCCGCGCCTCAGCCTCCGCGTCCGCAATCGGGGTGGAGGGGCTGAAATGGAAGAGCAGCAGCCGCTTCACGCCCGCCCGCCGGGCCAGGTCCGCGGCCTCGCTAGCCAGCAGATGGCCCCGCCGGTTCTGCCCGTTCGCGACGATGAAGGTCGACTCGGCGATGAGCAGGTCAGCCCCGGCGGCGAAGGGGGCGAGGTCCACGCCGGTCCCGGTGTCGGCGGTGTAGACGAGGGTCTTGCTGCCGTCGCTGATGCGCATCGCCCAGCAGGGCTCCGGGTGGTCGGTGCGGGCGAAGGTGACCCGCACGTGGCCGAAGGTGATGCCCTCGTCCACCGGCAGGGGAAGCACGCGGATCCAGCGGGAGCCGAACGAACTGGGCTCCAGCCAGTGCCGGTCGGGGTTCTCCACGTCCGGCGCGTAGACGGGCAGCGGGGCCCGGTCCGGCGCCTGGTGCGCCATCAGGTACTGGAGGCTGTGCAGGTCGGCCGTGTGATCGGGGTGCAGATGCGACACCAGCACGGCGGTGAGGTCGGCCGCCGCCACCTGCTGCTGCAGGCGCGGCACGGTGCCGTTGCCGCCGTCCAGCAGGAGGTTCACGCCGCCGGACTGCACGAGGATGCCCGGGCACGCGCCGCCCACCGGCGCGTAAGGGGAGTAGCGCCCCAGGATGGTCACGAGCACGGTCACTCACGCTCCCGACGTGACTTGGAAGTGACGTGGGGGCCTACTGCTGTTCCTCTCCCAGCTCGCTGGGAAGATTATACCCCCGGGTTCCGAACGGCTGCAGCTTCCGCAGCCACTTCTGCTTCAGCTTCTGCAGGGCGCCGTCCCGGTCGAAGTAGCCGGTCTCGGGCTCCTCCAGCGTCTCGAGCGGCTCGAAGACGAAGGCGTCGGGGCCGAACTCGTTCCAGGCCTGCTGCAGCGCCCGGCTCTTGTGCGAACCCATCTCCAGCTGGAACCGCTGCCCGTTCAGGCTGCGGAAGTTGGGCGTGACGCCGATCCAGACCATTCCGTTCTGGGTGTTGCGGATCTGGAACACCCCGCCTTCACTTTTCGCCTCGCGGGCGAGGCGTTTCAGCTCCTTCCTGCGATCCACCGGGTTCATCCTTTCCTCATCTATATCGCTGCGCCAGTACTGGCTGCCGTCGGGCAGACGCCGGAGGTACCCGAAGTCGACCAGGCACCGCCGCAGCAGCACGTAGTCCTCGGCGATGGGCTCCAGGATCGCATTGACCTCCTTCTCGCTGTACCGGCGCCCGGGGACGAAGCGCTGCGCCACCGCCGCCGCGATGATGCGCTTGTGCTTTGCGGGCGTGGAGCCCCCGAAGTGCTGGAGCGGCCCCTCGGGGCCGTGGGGGAAGTACTTGGCCAGAATCTGTTCTTCCCCGACGCCGCCGCGGGAGCGTGTCCGCCGCTCTTTCCCTGCGCCCACCGGGCCCTCTCCGGTGCGGGCCCGGCCGGGGGCACCGGCATCCCCGGTCTGCCGCTCGTGCAGCAGTTCCATGATGGCCAGGAAGACCCGAGCCTGCCGCTCTTTCTCCCTCAGGATGTAGCGGTGGTTCCGGATCGTGGAGAGCGAGCCCGCCCCGAGCACCGACTTGATCTCCTCATCGCTCCGGCCCTCGTAGAAGAGGGTGAGCAGCCGCCGCTGCAGGTCAGACAGGCCGTGCGCCCACTTGTCGAGCCCGACCAGGTAGGCGAAGACCGACCCGTGCGCCGCGGCGATGTGGTGGCGGATGTAGCGGCGGGCCTCGTAGAGACGGTCCCCCACGGGGTAGATCACGCCCTTCTCGATGCGCTCGCCGCAGCAGAGGCACGTGAAGGCTTCGTCGGATTCCAGGTACCCTCGCTTCAGGTCGGTCAGGGTGGCGCTCTCCCGCAGGAGCACCGTGTCCATTAGTCATCATCTCATTTCGTCTAGAAATACATAGACAGAATACCGTATTGTCTATGTATCGGTCAAGGTGTCGCTGCGTCTGCCCGGCGGGAGGACGTGGCCCCCGCGGGCGCCAACTCATTGGGAAATGCGCCGCCGTAGAGCGCCGAGGGGAGGAAGACCCGTGAAGGTCCAGGTATCCAAGGCCGGTGCACGCCGGTTCCTGCTCTTCGCGCAGGGGCTGCTGGAAGTGCCCGGGATGATCCGGCCCTGGGTGAAGGAACTGAGGGGGCGCAGTGGTCTGCTGCGAGCACTGGAGCGGCTCGAGGCGGTGCAACTCGACCCCATCGCCGTGGTGGAGCGCAACCACCATCTGGTGCTGCGCAACCGGGTCGGCGGCTACCGGCCGGAGATGCTGGACGGGCTCTTTGCCGCCGGCCAGGTGTTCGAGTACCTTGCCAATGCCCGCTGCGTGCTTCCGATGCGGGATCTGCCGCGTTTTTGGCCGATCATGCTGGCGGCGCGGCAGCTGCCCGCCAGGACGACCCTCGCCGGGAGCATGTCCGATGTGCTGCAGCGGCTCCATGCGGAAGGTCCGCTGCCGCCCCGCACCTTGGGGAACGAAGGCCCCCGCCTCCTGGGCATCGGCTACAATCCGCCCGACAAGGCCTCCAAGGCGTCCGGCCGGGCCATCGACCTGCTCTGGCTGGGCGGCGAGATCTTCGTCGCCCGCCGCGAGGGGAACGAGAAGTGGTACGACCTGGCCGAGCGGGTGATCCCGCAGGAGGTGAGGGCGGACTTGCCGGGGGACGTGATGGATCTCCGTTCGCCATTGCTCTGGGATCTCGTCGTTCGCACAGGCGCGGAAGATCGGGGTGGCAGTCCGGTCGCCGCCGACGGCGGGAGCAGCGGGGCGCCGGACCTCACCGAGGCCGACGTCTCCCGCCCCTGGTCCACGCCGCACGTCACCGAGGGCGAGGCGGCGTGGCAACGTTTCCTGCTGGACAAGTACATGCGGGCCTACCGCCTCGTCGACCTGGGCGACTTCCGGTTCGGCTGGCAGCACTACCCCACCGCGCGGCGCCGGGCCCTGGCGGCGGCGAAGGTGGAGGCGGGCGAGTGGGTGGAGGTGGCCGTGGAGGGGGTGCGGCGCCGCTACTTCGCCCTGGCGGAAGACCGGCCGCTGCTGGAGATGGCGGAGGACTGGGAGCCCAGGCGGACCGTCCGCTTCCTGGCGCCGCTGGACAACCTCCTCTGGCGGCGCGAGCGGCTTCAAGACCTGTTCGACTTCGACTACGCGTGGGAGGTCTACACCCCCGCCGGCAAGCGCCGCTTCGGGTACTACGCCATGCCGATCCTGTACGGCGACCGCCTGGTCGGCTGCATCGACCCGAAACTGGACCGCAGGAACGGCGTGCTGCTGGTCAACCGGCTCCACCTGGACCTGCGGGACGTCGACGGCCGGGGGCTGCGGCGCTCGCTGGAGAAGGCCCTCCGGGAGTTTGCCCGCTGGCACGGCGCGGAGACAATCCAGTTCATGGAAGAGGCGCGTACCGTCTTTGCCGCAAGGTGACGCGGGGTGCACGGCCTTACGGACCCCCGCCGGCCCGTCCGCCTGAACGAGACCGGCATCGCATCTGCCCCGGCGGGTACCTGGGGGAATCACGCGCTGCGGGGCCTGCTTCGTCCGGAGCAGACCCCGCAGCCGCGTGTGCATGTTGGTCGCCTGGAGGACGGTTACTTGCCCCAGGGAGACTTCCCCCAGGGAGACTTGCCCCAGGTCTTGCCCCACGGGAACTTGCCCCACGGCATTTTGTCGAACTTGCCCGAGGGGAACTTGCCGAACTGCGGGAACCGGCGACGCCGACGGCGGCGCGACGGGTTGCCCCAGCCACCCATGGTGGACGGGTTGCCCCAGTCGTCCCAGTCGTCGTCCCAGTCGCCCCAGCCGCCCCAGCCGAAGCCCTGCATGGGTGTCATCATGGTCGATCCCTCCACCACAGCATATGCGAGGGGTCGACCGGGGTTACATAATGCCGCCCCCCACGGCACGCACTCCGCCACGGACCGGCTGGCACGCCGACGGCGGCAGGACTTTCCGTCCGCGCCGCGGAAGGCATTCACCGGTGGAACCCGCATTTCCCGTCGGTGGAGGGATGCCACGTGATCGTCGGTGCCTACGGTGCCATGCAGCGGCGCTTTCAGCTCCTCACCGCCCTCATGGGCGGCGGGCGGCCGCGGGTGGAGGACCTGGCCCGACGCTTCTCGGTCACGCCCCGGTCGATCTACCGTGACCTCGCGTTCCTGGAAGAGAGCGGGGTGCCCGTCATCCGGGAGAACGGCCGGATCTGGGTGGACGAGAGCTATCGGGTGAGGCCGGTCCAGTTCCAGCCGGACGAGGTCCTGGCCCTGATGGCGGCACTGGACTTCGCTGAGCGGAAGCTGCCCCTGGCGGGGAAGGCGGCCCAGTCGGCCCGGGAGAAGCTGCTGGCGGTGCTGCCGAGGCCGCAGCAGGAGGTGGCCAGCGAGGTGAACCGCACCCTGGTGATCGACCCCATCCAGGCGTACTCGCTGCCTCCGTCTCCAGATGTGGAGGCCGCCTGCCGGGCCGCCGTGGAGGGGCCCCACCGGCTGCGTATCCTCTACCAGGCGTTGAGCGCCGAGGAGCCTACCGAGCGGGTGGTCCGCCCCTATGGACTCGCCTTCCGCGGCACCGCCCTCTACCTGATCGGCTACTGCGAACTCCGGCAGGAGATTCGCATCTTCCGGGCCAACCGCATCCTGGAGGCGCAGGTACTGAGCAGCACCTTCGAGCGCCCTGCCGACTTCGATCTGGAGGAGTACCTGCGCGACGTGTGGGGCATCGAGTTCGGCCCGCTCATGCATGTGCGCGTGTGGTTCGACCGGCGCGTGGCCCGGCTGGTGCAGGAGACGGTCTGGCATCCGAGCCAGCAGGTGGAGAAGCAGCCGGACGGGTCGGTGATCGTGCGCATGGAGACGAGGGGCACGGGGGAGCTGGCCCGCTGGCTGGCGGGTTTCGGCGGCAGCGCTCAGGTGTTGGAGCCGCCTCAGCTTCGGGAGGCCGTGCTCGACCTGGGGCGCGGCATCGTGGCACGTTACGAGGCGAAGTAGGCCCCATGGCGGGCGCGCCGCCGGGCGCCAGGCGCGCTGAGCGCCCGGGCCGGCGCAGCGGCATGGCCCCTTGGACGATAGACGGCGAAGGCCCCGCAGGCAGCGGGGCCTTTGGCATACGCAGAACTCGTCAAAACACAAGAAGTTTCGATCAAAACGCAGTTATCAGAGAGGAACGCCGGGCGTGCGCGTCTAATTTCACAAGGCGGGAGGTGCCGGTTCGTCCGGCCCTACACGCGAAGGGGAGGCGAGATAGTTTGCGCAGGCGCACCCGGCTTTCCGCATTCCTGGCGCCCTTGCTGGCGCTGGCGCTCCTGCTGGCCCCCAGTGCCGGCGGGGTGGCGGTGGCCCAGACCCCGTCCGGACAGTACGGGACGGCCGGAACAGGCGCCAACGAGTCTGTTGCCGACCTGCTCAAGGACCTGAACGCGTCGCTGAAGTCTGAGAATGAGACGCTGAGCAACCTGAACAAGATGCTTCAGGCCGAGGTCGAGGCCCTGAAGCAGGAGAACGCCCTGTTGCGGAAGCAGCTGGAAATTGCGGTGGCGCGGCTGCTCGAACTGGAGGGCGGATCGGGATCGGATTCCGGTTCCAGTTCGAGTTCGGGCTCGCCCGCGGGGAACGTGGAACAGCTTGCGAACCGGCTGCGGCCGCGGGTCTTCATGATCGAGGTCTTCGGTCCGCAGGGCACGCTGGTGAGCAGCGGCAGCGCAGTGGCGGTGACCAAGACCGACGTGGTGACCAATTACCATGTGATCGACGAGGCCTGGTCCGCCGAACTGGTGACCGAATCGGGCCAGCGCATTCCCGTGGAGGGCATGACGGCGTACGATGAGGCCAATGACCTGGCCCTGCTGCGGGTGAACGGGACGCTGGAGCCGGTGACCCTCCGGAACACGGCCGCACGCGTCGGCGAGGAGGTGGTGGCCATCGGCAGCCCGCTTGGCCTTCTCAACACCGTCTCCACCGGGATCGTCAGTGCGGTGCGGACCCTGGGCGGGCAGGAGATGATCCAGATCACCGCGCCCACGTGGCACGGCAGCAGCGGCGGCGGCCTGTTTGACAAGCAGGGCAACCTCATCGGCATCACCTCTGGCGGGATGCGTGAGGGGCAGAACCTGAACTTCGCCATCCCGGTCAAGTTCGTCCAGCAGCTCATGCAGCGGGCCGGTTCACCCCAGCCGCTTCCCGGCTTTGGCAGAGGCGGCGCCGCGGAACTGGCGGCGTTCCTGAACGAGCTCTTCCCCGAGATGATCGTGAACGGGGAGACGGTGCCGGTGCAGTACTTCATCATGCCCAACGAAAACGCGCGACCCTGGGAGGCCCCCGAGTACATCGTCGCCGTCCTGGACACCGAGGCCCACTACAACCTGGCGAAAGGCATGGTCGTCGGGGATCTCAGAGCCAATGAGGAAATCGTCGAGTTCTACATGTGGGTGGTCGCAAGCAGCTTCAACGCGTTCTACCCGCCCGAACAGGACGTGACGCTCCTGCTCGTGCACGTGGGCGAGTACCCGAACTATCCCACGACGTTCAGCCCGAACGAGGTCGAATACGATCCGAAGACAGGGACGTACTGGGTCTTCAAGCCGATCCTGTCGGTGCATGAACACGGAAACGAGAACTGGCACTTCGAATGGCTGATCTACAACTAAGGGCCAAAGGTCCGGCCGGGTGGCCTGGAGAGCCGCCCGGTCGGACCTCTTTGCGCGCCCGTGCCCCCGGCCCCCTGTTTCCGGGTGTGGCCCGCACCGGTCTCGCCGGGCCCGGGTGCTCGTCGGCTGGTTCTGCTCCGTGCGGGCAGCACGCAATTTCGACAGTAGGAAGAGTGAAGGGAATTAGAGTTTTCCAAGAGGAATGACGGCCCCGAACGTCAAACCTCATAGTCTTAACCCCCGGGTGCGTTCGCCCGGTACACACAGAGGGAGGGATTCGGAACATGCGCGTTCGCACGAGGCGGTTCCGGTGGGCGGTCGGGCTGCTGCTCGTCGCCGCGATGGTGCTCTCAGCCTGCAGCGGCGGCTCCAGCTCCCAGGGCCCCGACACCGGGACGCAAACGGAGCAGAACGGCGGGACGCAGGCCCCGCAGCAGACGGAGACGCAGCCGCTGGCCGCGCAGGAGAAGGTGCTGGTCTGGGGGCGCGGCGGCGACTCGGTGTCGCTGGACCCGATTCAGGTGACCGACGGGGAATCGTTCAAGGTGACGCACCAGATCTACGAGGGGCTGCTGGACTACGCGCCGGGCAGCACCGAGGTCGTGCCGGTGCTGGCCACGGAGTGGGAGCCCAGCGCGGACGGCCTGGAGTGGACCTTCAAGCTGCGCCAGGGGGTGAAGTTCCACGACGGCACGCCGTTCAATGCCGAGGCCGTGAAGATCAACTTCGACCGCTGGCGCGACACCTCCAACCCGCTGCACGTGGGCGGTGAGTTCCCGTACTACAGCTACATGTTCGGCGGGTTTGACGAGGACTCGGTGATCCAGGACGTCGTCGTGGTGGACGAGTACACCGTCAAGTTCGTGCTGAAGCAGGTGCAGGCGTCGTTCCTCCAGGACATCGCCATGGTGCCCTTCGCCATCGCCAGCCCCAAGGCGCTGCAGGAGGACCCCGAGGAACTGAACACCGATCCCGTCGGCACCGGCCCATTCAAGTTCGTCTCCTGGACCAAGGGCGACCGCATCGTGCTGGAGGCCAACCCCGACTACTGGGGCGGCAAGCCGGCCATCGACCGGCTGATCTACCGCTCGATCCCCGACAACAACGCCCGCCTCATGGCCCTGCAGGCCGGCGAACTGGACGTGATGGACGGCGTGGAGCCCGCCTTCCTGCCCACTATCCAGGCCCTGGGGCAGTTCGACATCGTCGAGCGGCCGCCCATGAACGTGGGCTACCTGGCCTTCAACACCCAGAAGCCGCCCTTCGACAACGTGCTGGTCCGCCGGGCGATCAACCACGCCATCAACAAGGACGAGCTGAACACCGCCTTCTACGGCGGCCTGGGCATCCCGGCCATCTCGCCGCTGCCGCCGTCGGTCTGGGGTCACAACCCCGACGTGCCCAAGTACGAGTACGACCCGGAGAAGGCGAAGCAGCTGCTGGCCGAGGCGGGCTACGGTCCGGACAACCCGCTGAAGACCGAGCTCTGGGCCATGCCGGTGCCGCGGCCCTACATGCCGCAGCCGGAGCGCATCGGCGTCG
>ENA-UPSB01000754-UPSB01000754.1-bioreactor-metagenome-genome-assembly--contig:-NODE-754-length-47749-cov-9.531283_pt1 | contig 47749 bp, 48 predicted proteins | sample MGYA00238182_ERZ773286 | MGnify/ENA primary metagenome ERZ773286 (study PRJEB29026, sample SAMN07631240) | bioreactor metagenome | isolation source: Switchgrass digestor | place: USA: Dartmouth...
GAAACCCTTTATTTTACTGGGTTCAGAGGCATTTTAACGTCTATTCCCACTCGATCGTTGCCGGGGGTTTAGTGGTTATATCGTATACGATGCGGTTTATTTGCTTTACTTCGTTGACTATGCGGTTTGAGACTCTTTCAAGCACATCATAGGGAATCTTTGCCCAGTCGGCTGTCATAAAGTCGGTCGTTGTTACTGCGCGAAGAGCAATGGTATAGTCATATGTTCTGACATCACCCATAACGCCGACAGAGCGCATATTGGTGAGCACCGCAAAATACTGGCTTATGCTGCCGTCAAGGCCCGCGGCGTCAAGCTCTTCCCTGAAAATAGCGTCTGCATCCCTCAGGATATCAAGCTTCTCCTTGGTTATATCACCTATCACGCGTACGGCAAGTCCCGGGCCAGGGAACGGCTGTCTGCGCACGATTTTCTCAGGCAGTCCAAGCTCCCGTCCCAGGGCTCTGACCTCGTCCTTGAAAAGCAGACGAAGCGGCTCGATGATTTCCTTAAAGTCGATATAATCGGGCAGCCCGCCGACATTGTGGTGGCTCTTGATCACCGCGGCGTCGCCTAGGCCCGATTCGATAATATCGGGATAGATAGTGCCTTGAGCAAGATAGTCGACCTTGCCTATCTTCTTCGCCTCTTCCTCGAAAACGCGGATGAACTCCTCGCCGATGATCTTGCGTTTTCTCTCGGGATCGGTGACGCCGGCGAGGCGCGTTAAAAAGCGATCTTCAGCATTTACGCGTATGAAGTTGATGTCCCCGCCGCCAAAAACCTCTTCGATCTCGTTGCCTTCTTTTTTGCGCATGAGTCCGTGGTCGACGAAAATACACGTTAGCTGCTTCCCCACAGCTTTTTTCAGCAGCTGTGCGCAGACGGAGCTGTCCACACCGCCGGAAAGCGCGAGCAGAACCTTTCCGCTTCCGACCTTCTCCCTAACATCAGAGATAATCTGCTGCGCATAGCTTTGCATTGTCCAGTCGCCGGAAGCCCCGCAGACTTCGTAAAGGAAGTTTTTCAATATGAGCGTTCCGTTATCGGTATGATTGACTTCGGGATGAAACTGCAAACCATACAGTTTCCGGTTGCCGTCTTCCATGGCTGCGACAGGGCATTCGGCGCTTGAGGCTACTGCTCGGAATCCTTCGGGCATTCCGGACACAAAATCCGTATGGCTCATCCAGACCTTTCCCTCTTCCCCTAAGCCCTTGAAGAGAGGGGACGAAACGTCATAACGGACCGCCGTCTTTCCATATTCCCGCTTTTCAGCAGTTTTTACGCTGCCGCCCAGAACATGGGACATAGCCTGCAACCCATAGCATATTCCCAATACCGGAATACCTAGTTCAAAAAGCTCCTTGTCGGGCCTGGGCGCGTTTTCAAGATATACGCTGTTCGGACCTCCGGTGAAAATTATTCCGACAGGAGACTTTTCCTTGATTTCAGCCGCGGTCATCCGATAGGAGTGGACCTCGCAGTATACACCGCACTCTCTTACGCGCCTGGCGATCAGTTGATTATACTGTCCGCCAAAATCGAGAATAAGCACCGTCTGCTTTGACATCTTTTTGCCTCACTTCTCCGGCGATATGCTGTCGTTCCTGATCCTGACTAAATACATTATTTCTACATATAATCTGCCGACACAATCGCCGGAGTTGCGTCGGCCGAGTCAGCAGCTTACCTTGAATTTAATAGCAATACTTTAATATACGAAAATGCTATTGTCAAGCCTTGAGGACCAAAGCTTTCCTGAGGTTGTTGCCATGTTGTTTCCCATATGCTTTTCCGGATGGAAATTCAGCATTGATCCTGTATTATACTTCGCTCCGGCATGCTGCTGAACGTGTCGGAGCCTCTTTCCCGTCTCTCACACAAGCAAGGGGCGGCTTCCGCAATACGGAAACCGCCCCTTTGCTGCTTTATCCTATCCCTTATTTAATACCAAATGCGTCCGCGAGCGGGACCCAGAGATCGAATGTGGGATTCCCTGCGCCGTCAAAGAGCTTGCGTCCGGCAATTCCATGCCCATGACCCGCAAAAGTATGTATCTCCGCGATCTTATTCAGATCAATTTTACAGGCTTGCTCAGAAGGCATGTAGTTTGCGGGTAATGAACTCCTGAATGGCGTCAAGGATCGCGGGACTCCAGAACTCGCCCTCATGGTTTGCTCCGGGGACCAGGATCAGCTCCGCGTCTCCGCCTGCTTCGCGATAAGCATGGAGCATGTTTTCGCTCTGTTCACAGAGTACAACGACATCATCTGTTCCGTGAGCGAGAAGCAGCGGAGGATAAGGTTTTCCCTTTTCCAAACGGCGGATCGGACTCATCTCAGCAAGGATGGCCGGGTCTCCGTCTTTTCCGATGAAGGCATCGCGCATCCGGCTCCGCCACTCTTCCATAAATTCCAGCTGTTTATCAATCGGTCCCGGACGACGTGCAAACATTTTCTCCATGTCGGAGGGGCCGAAGCATGAGACCGCGCACTGAACGGAGTCGGAATATTCGCCATATTCATCCGTTTTGTAAGCCGGGTTGTCTCCCGTGACGGCTATCAGCTGAGCTGTGTTTCCGCCGGAGGAGGTGCCCCAAAAGCAGACCCGTTCCGGATCGATACAGTAGTCGTCGGCATGGGCGCGCAGGAAGCGGATCGCCGTTTTAGAGTCGATCAGATATGCCGGGGCTTTCTGCCCCTTCATAATATTGCGGTGAGCGCCGATGCTGGCCACCACAAAGCCGGAACGGGCAAATTGAGCAAGCTGTACAAACTCCGCCGTGAAATCGGGAGAGAGCCACCCGCTCCCCTGCAGGAATACAATAAGCGGAAAACGCTTTTTCGGCGGGGCGGGGGGCATCCCGGGAGGCAGCCTGTCACGGCCGCCCGCGGGGGCCATGATCTCCAGCGGCAGCTCCTCTCCTTCCACACGGGAGTAAACGACGTGCGGGAAATAGGTCGCCAAACCCTTGAGCTCCGGATTCGCGGGAATTTCACGTATCAGGTGTTCATTCATAATCTTCTTCCTTTCCAACAATTTCAGGATAGTCCTGTTCTTTTCTTCCTTACAGGCCATGCACAACAAGCCAGCTGGCGCAGAGATCCGCCCACTTTTTCAGATGGTCGTCGGTATATCCGGAGTCGTCGTGTCCGTCCGCGAGCCCAACGCCGTGATGTCCGGTCTCAAAGCAGTGCAGTTCGAAGGGAACGCCCGCTTCGGTCAGCGCCTGGCCCAGCATAAAGGCGTTGCGGGGATCGTCGCTGATCGTCTGCCAGATGAAAAAGGGCGGAGTATCAGGAGTAATGTTTTTCTCCGGGGCAAGGAAAAGCTTTTCCGAGCGATCAGGGTCTCCGAAGGTGCTGCGCATAATCCCCTGCGGGAAGGCTACCGTGGCAAATGCTCCGTAGCATATAACAGCCGCGTCCGGACGGCTGGAGAAGCGCTCGATCGGATCGGCGGCATCCGGATCACCCGGGTCATAGTGTGTGGCACAGTTGCCGGAGAGCATTCCGCCGGCAGAGAAACCGAGCACCGCGATCTTATCGCTGATGCCAAGCTCGTCCTTTCTGGATCGAAGCAGCCGGATCGCCCTCGACATATCCGCCATGGCATCACGGCGCGAGTAAGGAACGAGACGATAGGTAAGCACTGCCGTGTTGAAACCGTAATCCGCAAAACGAAGCGCCACATGAAAGCCCTCGTGTCCGGCATGGCATGTAAAGGCGCCGCCGTGGGCGACGATGATGGTGCCTCTCGGAGCGGTCTGTCCCTGCCCTGGAACAAAGACGATATTTGGCTGGATTTGCAGCGGATCCCTGTCGTCAAAACCGGGCGCGCCGTTTTCCCAGAGGGGAATTGATTCCAGCCGGGCAACCGCTCTGTTCCAGATATTCATATTTTCGGCGAGGTTCATTTTGCCCTCGGCGTCGTACTGACGCTCCCGCGGCCAGATCACCGCGTTTTCTTCATATATCTTTTTCAGTTCGGCATAATTGTTCTCATACATTATTGCTCCTCCTTACTTTTTGGGGTTAACGGTCAGACGGTGTAGTTTACTTATGTTTATTACATGAAACTTCACCGTACTCTCAGCCAGAAACAGTTCTGAGAAAATTTCTGTGTTAGAATATCCCTGCACCATCAGCCGGAATATTACGCATTGGTGGGGGGGTAGTCTGTAACGGCCCTGATAGGCGGTTAACAGAGCCTCAAAGTTCTGCCGTTCCGGCACGGCGCTATTACCGGACGAGTGACGTAGATGGAAATTCAAATTTCTGTTCTCTTATCGAAGCTTTGAGAGCTCTTTGGAAAGCTCCTCGAGCGACATGGAGCACACGTTTTCTATGAGCGTGATGCCCATGTCCTTTGCCCTGCGGCGCAGCGAAGCATTCGCGGCGGTAGTTCCGGACAGGTGCGAACAGATCAGGACTTTTTCAGCGTATTTCCCGCCGAACCGCTCCGCCACGACCTCTAATTCATAGAGCGCTTCCCTTTTAACCGAACCGCTTTTACAGGAAATAAAGATCGGCGTCATTCCGCGCAGCAGTATGACGTCCGCTTCATTGCGCGTCTCAACCGGGTACTGCGTTTCGATAACGCCGTCCCAATCCAGCACGACGCCCTGACGCACGTCGGTGAAGACGCCGCTATCCTCTGCGGCGATGCGCGTAAGCACCTCCAGCGTCATCCCACCCTTGTTCAGAAGCTTCTTTATCTCCTTGCTGCGGTATGTAAAGCGCAACCCCTCAACGCCGCAGTATAGCATCTTCAAATAACCGGCACGGTTGAGCTTCTTAATAACTGATCTCGCGGACTCAGTCATCTGGAACCCCGAACCGCGGGTATCGACATTTAGCTCATTCGTGTAATCCGCCATAAGATTGAGCTGTGCGGCCGCCCTGTTGAGGAAACCTCTGTCATATTGACAGAGCCGCCAAAGCCCGCGGACATCATCCCGCAGAAGCTCCGTTGTTGCCAGCTCAGTATCATCGCTTCGTATTAAGCAGCCGCCATACAGCAGTGCAAGCTGTGATACGGTCATCGGAACAAGCATCGGAAGGTTAACCGGCGAACCGAATACCTGATACAGCGAGCCTGAGCGTAGATTCACCTGTACCAACGGAATGCGGTGCCGTTCGGATAATATCCCCATCGCCACCAATGTCGGCTCATCGCCTCCTGTAATATCAAGAAGGCATTCCGGATCGCCCGTCAATACGGATTCCGCCGCGGAAATAATACCGGGTATATCGTAGCGCTCAACCTCAATGAATTCCGGCGTCCAGCTGCAGCCACGGGACTCAAAAAAGCGGGAAAGAGCCCGTATGCGCCGTTTAGTCATGACGTTTTTGCTCCCGATATAGACAATTCGCGCCTCATGGAAAAACAGATGTAATGCAATATTGTTGAGCTGTTCGCTGTCGAACAGCTCAATTATTGTTTTCATATGGCCTTGTTCCTCCATTCCCTAGTGAAACCATATAATATGCGATTCTATAGCCGACATAAAACACGATCGGTGTCTCGCAGACGTCCTGCAATTTCTTCTGCAAAGGTCCTCTCTGCCCAAACGGGGACAACCGGCGAAAATGGCGGCGTGGAGATCTATCCCCCAACCAAGCTATAGTTCTTCCACAAAAAGATGATCTGTATTATTGTCGTATTTACTATATCTCTTAGGTATACATACCCATATTTTTCATATAATCCTTTAAATCCTGATGAAATATAGCTCTTTTTATTCACTCGCTTCTTCGCATGTCTATTGGTATATTCAATCGGTTGTCCGCTGATTCTTCTCCCTCGAAACTGGCTCTGAAAAATAAACACATCAAAACTCTCACTTAAATAGAATACCACATCCTGTTATTTAAAAATAGAATAATTTTACTTTATAAAATTCTACCTCGAATGTTTCCAATGAGCTTCTATATCCTGCTCTGCCATATGGTGCATCTACTTTTCACAATCACTCATTACATTTCAGGAGTAATGGAAAACCCCAGAAACACTGAGTTTCTGAGGTTTGCAAATTCTTTGTGGTATTCTCTTGATTATCTCTTGGAGAACTGAGGCGCACGGCGTGCGGCTTTGAGACCGTATTTCTTGCGCTCCTTCATTCTCGGGTCGCGGGTCAGGAAGCCTGCCTTCTTGAGGGCGGGACGGAAGTTTTCGTCGTACTTGAGAAGTCCGCGGGCTATGCCGTGGCGGATCGCACCGGCCTGTCCGGTTACGCCGCCTCCTACGACGGTCGCAACCACGTCGACCTTGCCCAGCATATCGGTGGTGACAAGGGGCTGGCGGACAATCAGCTTAAGCGTATCGAGACCGAAATAGCTGTCGATATCGCGGTTATTAATCGTTATGCGGCCTGAACCGTTGGGATAAATATGAACTCTGGCGACCGAGGACTTTCTGCGGCCTGTGCCATAAAAATAAGCTTTTTTCGGTGTGTACATCTGGTTATACCTCCCTTAGTCCTGTTCCCAGAGCTCGGGCTTTTGTGCGGCATGCTTGTGCTCTGCGTCTTTGTAGATTCTGCAGCGCTTAAGAGCAAGAGCTCCAAGAGAGTTTTTGGGCAGCATACCCTTGACAGCAAGCTCCATTGCGAAGTCGGAGCGTTTCTCCATCAACGTGCGATATTTGACTTCTTTCAGGCCTCCTACCCAGCCGGTGTGGCGGATATAGGACTTCTTATCCAGCTTCCTGCCGGTGAGGACGGCTTTATCGGAATTAATGATGATGACAAAATCTCCGCAGTCGACATGAGGGGTGAAATCGGGTTTGTGCTTGCCTCTGAGAATATGGGCGGCGAGAGCTGCCGTTCTTCCAAGGGGCCTTCCGGCGGCATCCAGGACATACCATTTGCGTTCAACGGTACCCTTATTTGCCATAAAGGTGGACATAAGGACTTTCCTCCGTTCAAATTTAAAATGCGATATTTTTCATCCGATAATCGGAATATCTTTACCTTTCAGGCTCTTTCCGTTATGGAAAAAAATATTTATAAAAAGCGGCAATAACTTTTATACCACATTCCCGGAGTGATGTCAACACCGATTTTATAGAAATTTAATTTAACTTTATGGCACCTTTGATTTTCTTCATATTGCTCCGTTTTACTTCGTTTTTCTCGAGTGCCGTTTTAAATATTTCTATATCTTTGGCGCCTTGTATATACTGGTATACTACGGTGGGAAACTAATAGTGCGTAAAATTGCACCGGCTAAATCTGCATTTCAATCCAGACGAGTATTTCGTTCGCAACATCCTTCCAGCAAACCTCGTTCAGAAGCTCGTGCTTAAGCCCCTCCCACTCGCGATAAGTGCACATATCGCCGGCAGCCGCCGCAAACTCGCGGCTCCCTTCAACCGAGCATATACTGTCCGCCGACCCGTGCATCAGGTAAACGGGTCTCCTCTCGACGGCGGCATTTTTAAGTATAATCCTGGCCCATTTAAAGCAGTCCGCAGCGGTACGGGGTGTAATAAAGGGGTGGCACAGGTTATCGGGTTTTGCTTCGTCCGACACCTCGTCCGAAGGAGTAAAAAGCTTGTCGGCTTTAATACGGTTGTCGATCGTCAGATTAGGAGCTACCAGTGCGGCGATCAAAGAGATGAAGTGAGCCAGCAACGACGGGGCCCCGGCCAGCTTTATCCAGGGCGAGGATATAATAAACGCCTTGAAATGTGTTTCTTTGCGTGCCAGCCGGTAAGACAGAGCGAGGTTTCCGCCCATTGAGTGACCCATCAGGAACATCGGAACGCCGGGCACCTCGTTTTTCACATAAGAAGCCAGTTCGTCAACGAGATTGTAGAAATCCTCGCGCTTGCCTATTTGTCCCCTTATCCCCGGGGATTTGCCGTGTCCGGGCAGATCGATGCCGTAAACCGAACAGCCGTGTTCCGCCATATAATGGGCAAACCGTTCATACCTGCCAAAATGCTCTCCTATCCCGTGGAGCACAGCAATCGATGCCTTCGGTTTGCCGGCTTCCGCGAAATATCCCTGATATTCCACGTTTTCATGCTTTAAAACGAATTTTTTCATACCGCCTTCCTCCGTCCTGTCTTTTAAGTAATATGGGGTATAGTAAAATGCAAAAAGATATGATATACTGGAAATGGGCAAGAATCCATCCAATTTGGCAAAGCGAGAACGGCTGCGCCGCGCCGTTAAGCGGCAGCCGCGCGTTCCGGTACCTGCCGATCGCGCGGTGGCAACGGAGGTCAATATGAAGTTCACATTCAATGCCAAAAGGGTTGAAGTCCCTGATGCCCTGAAGACCTATGCGGAAAAAAAGATCGGAAAGCTTGACCGCTACTTCAGGCAGGATTCCGACGCACATGTGGTTTTTTCCACCGAGCGCGGGCGTGATACGGTTGAAATCACCATCCATCACGGTTCGATGTATTTCCGGGCACGCCAGACAACCCAGGATTTCTATGCTTCCATCGACGCCGCGATTGAAGCGCTTGTCCGCCAGATACACAAAAACAAAACGAGGCTGGAGAAAAGGCTTCGTCAGGGCGCGTTCGATCGTGTTCCCGAAAACGCCGATTTTGATCTGGAGGACATAGCCGAGGATACCTACGACATCATCAGGACCAAGCACTTCGCCATCAAACCGATTTCCCCCGAGGAAGCCATCCTGCAGATGAACATGCTTGGCCATGAGTTCTTCGTATTCAAGGATCATACAAACAATGACGCCGTCTCCGTCGTGTACCGCAGAAAAGACGGCGGTTACGGCCTGATCGAGACCGAATAGCCGCGCATCCCGGACATCCGATACATCATAACCCTATCATAAACGGAAGCAATTATCAAGGAAATAATGGGATGTTCGAAAGCCTTACATGCTTTCGAACATCCCTTTTTGGCACATATAAAGCGTTTTTTGCAGGATACGAAGGTTTAAAGGAGCCGTCCTAAGCAGGCAGTTATCTGAAAAGGTCCAAAAGGCGGTCGAAGAAGTTCTTCTCCTTCTCGATATCCTGCTGCACCTTTTCGGGTTTAGGAGTCTTTATCGCGTCGGTGCGGAAGATAAACTGGACATGGTCGACCGCGTTGTCGGAAGACAGGCTTGATACCACGGGATTGTCCTCCGCTTCCCCCACATATTCGGATATTGTGGACCTGAATTTCTCTATCCCTTCGTAAAGAGCTTCCTGTCCGTCGGCTAACTTCTTTACTTCTTCCGGAACCGAAGAGAACTTTGAGGTCATTTCATTATGTCCCACTCCCAGCGCTACAAGCCCCTGGCTAAGTTCATCCGCGCCGATGGAAAGCTTTATGAAATTATCTTTCAGTGCGTTTACTCCGCTTATATATCTTCCCGTCCCGTCCGAAAGCGCGCTTGCGCCCGCTGAAAGCATGGAGACGGCTCCCACATAGCTTCTCAGTCCCATCTCATATTCCTCGAGCAGCGAAGCGAGACCGCCTTCGGAATCCGTCTGTCCTTCCGTGGAAGGCAGTTTCGCCGACAGTTCGGACAAGCCGGCCAGAATTCTCTGTTTTTCGGGAGCGGACATTGTGGGGCTTTCCTGTATGGCTTTTGCAAGTGATTGCAAACCCGCGGCAAGTTCGGTTATCATGGCGGAGGTATCGGACCCTGTCAGTGCCATCCTTATTTGCGAAAAGCCTTCGACAAGCGCCTCACCCTGAGCTGAAAGCGCGGCTGCTCCGCCGGCAATGCCCGCCGCTCCTTCCTCAAGCTCGGACGAGCCCGCGGCAAGCTCTTCGAAGCCTTCCTCAAATGCCGCCATCGACTCGGCAAATTGTCCTGCCCCGTTTCTGACGGACTTCACCGCACGGTTCAGGTCGGTCAAACCGTCCGCAAGCTTATCCATCCCTTCGCCAAGCTCCCGCGTTCCTTTCGAAAGCTCCGCGGCTCCGTCCTTCATTTCGTTTATTCCGTTCAGCAGCGCGTTATCCGCCGTTATCGCGGAGAAATCGAAGTCCAGCATCATTACGGAAATGCTGTCGAGCTCGAGCGACTCCACATCCCCTTCGATTGTAAATGTTTCGCTCATGCCGGGAAGAACCATTCCCGTATAATTATATGTTTTCCCGGTAAGCACTCCCGACATTTCGGTTTTAATATTTCTGAAAACGTCGACGCGAACGGGTATCTGAATCTGCGCCACATAGCGTTTTCTGAAATATTCCGGGGCGTTCCCGTTTGCGGTCACCTCGACGACAAGCCTCATTCGTCCGGATTCTCCGCCCTTTGAAGCCGTTCCGGAACCGTCGGCCCTTTCAACGCGGTAATTGATAAAAAAGGGCAGCCCGACATTGCTCCCTTTCACTCCGGAAGCGGGGATACTGTTCTCAACCTGGAAAAAGAATTCGTCAAACGTTCTCGGGAATTGCAATGTGACTCCCGCTTCGTCCAAATTGAAATCGACATCGGCCGTGAGGTTTTTACCCGAGGAAAAGTCTCCGTGGATCGTATAATAGCCCGGTGAAGTGACCTTCAGCTTATATACGGTATTGAGGGTATATGAACCGTCAGGGTGGATGTTTCCGTATACGGTCTCCTCGACGCTTTCGACCGTCGCCTGCTGTTCGGCAGCGGCAGGGATTGCGATTCCGCAGAAAAGCGCCGCGGCCATAACGAGACAGATTGCCTTTTTTGCCCTGGACTTCAGCATAATCTCACTCTCCCTCTTGTATTATTTATACTTTTTCATACTGGTTGTTTTAATGATCGGCTTATCGAGCAGAACAAGAAGCTGCGGAAGAAGTACCAGAACCAACACACCGCTCATGAAGGCTCCGCGACCGATAAGAATCCCCATTTCGCTTATTGCGGCCGTCTGGCTGACGATGCCGAGCGTAAGACCCGCAGTCCCGAGGATGAGGAAGGACGTAAAGATCGATCCTCCCGCGGTCGCTATAGCCTTCCGTGCGGCCTCCCTTTTGCTCAGGGTGGTCCTGAGCTCCAGATACCGGTCGCTCAGCAGGATCGCGTAATCGATTGTGGCTCCCAACTGAATCGAGCTTATTATCATGTATCCGACAAACGACATCGTGCTTCCCTGGAAATAGGGTATCGACATATTGAGCCAGATTGAGATCTCTATGACAAGTGTAAGTATAAACGGCAGCGAGAAAGACCTGAACACAACCAATACAATGATCATTACGGCGACAATGGAGATCGTGTTCACCTTTCCGAAATCGGTTTCGACCACCTGCTTAATATCGTAAATTCCGGTTGAGCTTCCGGCAAGATAGTACTCGTCATAATATCCCGAGGCGGTTTTACGGATATCCTCGACGGCCTTGAAGGTCTCCTCGCTTTCGTCCGGAAGAGCAAGCATAAGGATCATCCGGTCATAACTGTCGGTACAGAAATTTTCGAGAAGCTCTTCAGGCAGCATCTCTCGCGGTATCGTCGGGTCGGCAAGCGTCACGATGCCCTGGACCGATTTGATGTATTCCTTATCCTGCAGCTCCGCAGCCAGCGACTTTTCGGCAATAATATCGCCGTGAGGATAAAGCAGAATCACCTGGTTGTGCTCTCCGAAGAGGTCGTAGATCTGCTTCTGCTCCTCATAGATCTGCGAGCCTTTCTGGTTGATTCCCGCTTCCCCGTACAGAAAGCTATTATTCTGCTGCGCGAGGTATGCCGGTATCGCAATAATAAGGCACAGAACAAGGAAAATCAGCCTTCCCCTTACGACAAGCTTTGCAAATCCTTCGAGATTCGGGAGAAGGCTCCGGTGCCTCAGCCTTTCCAGAAGAGGCGCGGAGTAACATATAAGGACGGGGAGCAGGAAGTTAACGCTCAGCAGGCTGATAAGGATGCCTTTCACAAGCACACGTCCCAGATCTATCCCGATGCCGTAATTCATAAAGCCGAGAGCCGCAAAACCGGCGACGGTGGTAAGACAGCTTCCGGACAGCGCGGTTACCGATTTCCGGATGGCGGTTTTTACGGCTTCGTTCACCGTCGCACCCTCTTTTCGCTCTGCGGTAAACCTTTCAAAGAGAAATATGGAATAGTCCATTGAGATCGCCAGCTGAAGGATCGCCTGGGTGGACTGAGTAATATTGGATATTTCGCCGATGAAGGCGTTCGTACCCATGTTTATGGCTACGGCAACGCCTATTACCACAAGGAAAAGGACAGGCTCAAGCCACGACGTCGTAAGCATGAGGAGTATTCCCAGTATTATCACCGCAGCGATGATCGAAATGACGACAACCTCGCGCTCGGTGGTCTCCATAAGCGCCTTTGAGGCGGCCTGTGCTCCTCCGATTGCAAAGTTTCCTTCGCCCACCGAGTCCGAAAGCAGCGCGCGTATCTTGTCGATTGCGGCCGACGTGAGGCTTGAGTAGCCGTTTTCCAGATATTCCACCTGAAAAAGGGCGTTGTTTTCCTTGTAATAGGCTTCCACCGTTTCGGGGTCCAGAAACTCGACGGGCTGCGTGATGTCCGCAACGTCGTCAAGCCACATGACATTTGAAACGCCTTCTATTCTTTCGATTTCACCTTTCAGTTCGATGGCTTGAAGCAGGGACACGCCTTTTACCATTACCTCGCCGATCTGCGGGTAGCCGAAGCTTCCCTCAAGCGCGTTCATGGCCCTGGTGGTGTCGGAGTCCGCCGGCAAATACCTGGTCAGATCATAATTGACCCTGACTCCGAAAACCATGATAATACTCAGCAAAAACGCGGCAATAAAAACTGCCAGGATCGTTTTACGGAAACGTACGACTGCTTCAGCGACTTTATTCAACCGACATCCCTCCTCAATCTCAGGCAAATGCGGAATGGCAGCGGACTGATAGGAACGTCCGCCGCCTTAAAATACGTCTTTAATTTTCTGCCGGAGGCAGCGCATGCCTGGATTTTTCATAATCCGCAACAATTTTTGAGAACTCTTCGCCGGTAAGGGTTTCACGATCGAGCAGAGCGTTAGCGAGCAAATCCATCAGACGCTCGTTTTCGGTCAGTATCTTTTTCGCGCTTTCGTGGCAGCTGCGTATGATTGCCAGCACTTCGGCGTCAACCTTTGCGGCAAACTCCGGAGAGCACTGCATGTTCATGTCCTCCCCCAGATAAGGATTTACCACGGTGGAAAGCGCCATCATGTCGAAGTAATCGCTCATGCCGTAACGGGTGACCATGGCGCGCGCAAGTTTTGTTGCCCGTTCGATGTCGTTTGCGGCGCCGGACGATATGGTGTTGAACTTAATCTCCTCCGCGGAACGTCCGCCGAGAAGAACCTTGATCTGGTCGATCGCCTCTTCCTTCAGGAGCAGGTAGCGGTCTTCCTGGGGCGTGTTCATTGTAAACCCGAGAGCTCCCATTGTTCTGGGAACAATAGTTATCTTCTGGATGGGCTGCGGATTTCCGTTCTTTACGGAAACAAGCGCATGACCGATCTCATGGTAGGCGACAATGCGCTTTTCCTTATCCGAAAGAACGGAGCTCTTTTTTTCGGCTCCCGCCAGTACAAGATCGACGGCATACAGAAGATCTTCCTGCAGGACCGCTTTTCTTCCTTTGCGAACCGCGTTTATTGCAGCCTCGTTGATTATGTTCGCGAGCTCGGCTCCCGAAACGCCCGAGGTTGATCGTGCGATTGAAAGAAGGTCCACGTCCTGCCCCATGCGGACACCGCGGGCGTGCACCCTGAGGATTGCCTCCCGCCCGGCGAGGTCCGGCTTATCCACGATAATGCGCCTGTCAAAACGTCCCGGCCGGAGGAGCGCCTGATCCAAAACCTCGGGGCGGTTGGTCGCAGCCAGAATTATCACGCCCTTTGAGGAGTCGAATCCGTCCATTTCGGAAAGGAGCTGGTTCAGCGTCTGCTCGCGCTCGTCGTTTCCCCCGTACTGGCCCGAATTTCTGCTTTTGCCGATGGCGTCGATCTCATCGATAAAGACAATGCAGGGAGCTTTCTCGACGGCCTGCTTGAACAGGTCCCTTACCCTGGCGGCGCCGACACCGACGAACATCTCTACAAATTCCGATCCGGTGATCGAGAAAAACGGGACGCCGGCTTCGCCCGCAACGGCCTTTGCCAGCAAGGTTTTTCCCGTACCCGGGGGGCCGACCAGCAAAGCCCCCTTCGGCAGTTTGGCGCCGATTTCGATATACTTTCCGGGATTTTTCAGGAAACTGACAAGCTCCTGCAGGCTCTCCTTCGCCTCGTCCTGACCCGCCACGTCGGCGAACGTCTTGCCGGTCCTGGCTTCGGCGTAGATTTTGGCTGTGTTCTTTCCGAATGACATTGCGCTTCCGGTTCCGCCTATTTTTGAAGACATGAAGCGCATGACGAATATCCAGACAATGGCCATGCCCGCAAGCGGAAGGACCCAGCTTAGTATGATGTCGAAAATGGATTCCTGCTCAATTATCGGGGTAAACTCGACACCGTTCTCATACAACCTGTCGGCAAGGACGTTGTCTTTCATGTATGGGCTGGAATACAGCCTGACTCTGCCGTTCCCGTCCGGCTTTGTCTGAAACAGAATGCTGTCCTGATAGATGTCGGCCTTGTCAATTTCGCCGTTCTCCAGCATCTCAAGGAACTGGGAGTACGGTATCTCTTCGATCGTCATTTTGGTTAGTAGCGGCTTGAATATCAGGTTTATCAGAAGCATTACGCCAATTACGATACCGAAATAAATAAGCGTGCTTTTTTTCTTTTTTTGCATTATTCGCTCCTTTATAACTTGCCAATGATATATTCGGTCTCTGTGTATGTACCGATTGCTTGCATGCAAATCGAAGCCACAGTTGGGGGAAATCGTCTGACATTGCCCACATAATAATCTTATCATGCGGGTTTTGTTTTGTCCACAGACCGGCTCATGTTTTACAAATTGTTCATTTTTAACAAGATTATTAACAAAGATATTATAGCAACAGGACCGAAATCCCATCTCTAAAAATACATTTCTTTACGGGTACGTTCTGGCAAAAAATACGCCCTTCACCGTCCCATTGGCGATGAAGGGCAGCCGCAATTAATATCCGTTTACTATACCTATATCACAATATACATGTTGCATGGCGCGTGGCGTGGCAGCTAATATTCACGACACAGGGGAGTCCCGCTATATGGGTGGCAAGCGGAGCGATATGCACGGCCAGGGCTGTCACTCGTCCTCCCAAACCCATCGGCCCGACGCCTGACGAATTAATTTCATAAAGAATCCTTCTCTCCATGGCAGCATAAAACGGGTCCGGATTCTCTTCGGAAAGCGGGCGTGTGAGAGCCCGCTTTGCCTCAACAGCGGCGCTGTCAAGGCTTCCCCCGAGCCCGACGCCAACGATGACCGGAGGGCAGGGATTCGGGCCCGCCGAGATGACCGTATCGGCAATAAACGCCTCTATCTCGGCCGACGGCGCGGTCGGGTTGAACATTTTCACAGCGCTCATGTTTTCGCTGCCGAACCCTTTCGGGCACAGGGTTATCTTAAGTCTTTCCCCGTCGGTAATTCTGGTGTGAATCACCGCAGGGGTGTTTGTGTTGGTATTGGTTCTCCGAAGCGGATCGGAAACGATCGAAAGGCGCATAAGGCCGTCCACATACCCTCTTTCCACGCCCTGCCGTATCGCTTCCTCGAATGCTCCGCCCGTTATATGGACGTCCTGCCCAAGCTCGCAAAAGACAATGGCCATTCCGGTGTCCTGACAAATCGGAAGGCTTTCATCTCTTGCGAGGCAGGCGTTGTCAATAATATTCCGGAGAATTTCTGCGCCGGTGGGGCTTTCCTCCCGTTCCGCCGCACCTTTCAGCGCTTCGAGCACATCCGCCGGAAGACGGAAGTTAGCCTCAAGAACAAGACCGGCAACCGACCGGGCGATTTCTTCCGCCGATATTTCACGAATTCCCACCTGGGGCATCTCTCCCATCTGTGTTTTTTCATAAAAGGCCGGCGGCCCTAAGCGTCACTTGTTTTCATAAACCTTATTGCCGTCGATTACGACCATCTTTACTCGGCTGTGAATATCGAGAGGGTTTCCGTCCAGCATGATTAAGTCGGCTCGTTTTCCCTTTTCGATCGAACCCACCTGGTCGTCGATTCCGGCGGCTTCGGCGGCATAGATTGTAATTGCGCGCAGCGCGTCATCCTCGCTCATTCCGCTCTTTACGGCCAGAGCCGCACACAGGGTTATGTAATTTTCCGGAATTACAGGGTGGTCGGTGCAAATGGCGGGACGCATGCCGGCCCTCGCCAAAATACCGGGACCCTCGAAAGTCATGTTCTTCAGTTCAGGTTTTGATCGGTCGCTGAGCGAGGGGCCTGTTATAACCTTCACTCCTTCAGCCGCAAGCGTACCGGCGTCAAGATGGGCCTCGGTGGCGTGAACGATAGTGAAGTCCAGGTCGAACTCCCTGGCTATCCGGACGGCGGTATATATGTCGTCAAGGCGATGGGCGTGGAAGTGCGCGGGCATTTCACCTTTGACGACGGGGACCAGCGCTTCCAGCCTTATGTCATAGGGAGGTTCGTCAACGTCGTCGTCCCGGACGGCGGAATCCTTCTTGCGGGCGTATTCCCTTGCTTTGTTAAGGTATTCCCTTATAATTGCGGCGGTGGCCATGCGGGTCATCGGGGTTTTCCCCTTTGAGTTGTAGACCTTCTTTGGATTCTCCCCAAGGGCGAATTTCATGCATACATTTTCCCTGACGACCATTGAATCGATGCGGCGTCCGTATGTATGCATCGCGACAAAGCGGCCTCCGATCGGATTCGCGCTTCCGGGGCCGGTCACAACCGTGGTGACGCCCGCGGCAAGCGCCTCTGCGAAACAGCGGTCCATGGGGTTCACGGCGTCGATCGCACGGAGGTGGGGTGTGACGGGGTCGGTCATCTCGTTGAGGTCGTTTCCCTCGAAACCAAGAGAGTCCTCTTCCATCCCGATATGGCAGTGCGCGTCAATAATTCCGGGCATCACGACTCGCCCTTCGGCGTCGACGGTTTCCCCGTCGTATCGGGGCATGTCGCTCATTTCACCGAACGCTTCAATGATCCCGTCTTCAGTCAGAATCCATCCGTCGGATATAACGGACGGGTTTGACATTGTGTAGATCTTCGCGTTTTTTACAAGCATGAGTTCCTCCTGCGCTTTTGCGTCTGACAGAAAAAATTTTTGGTTGTCGACAAAACCTTTCAAAATGTTACCAATTTCGCTATTTACAAGTTGAAATGATTGTGCTATTATCTGATTACAGCTTATCCAATATCTTTTTCTTATCCCACAACCCATTTTTATGTACTTCATGGTGACCGTTTCCGGACTTCCATTGAGGGACAGGCGCCCATCGGGCGTCTCTTTTTTTTATCCTCCGGAAGAGCCCGTAAGCTCCCGGGCAAAGACACTGGGAGGTTATCGGAAGCTAATCGCAACCAAACCTCCCATCTAAATTTGTCGCCAGATTATTATAAGTATACGCGACGCGCGGCTTCATCTTGGGCGGCGGCGCGATTTCTTTTCGCTGTACAGCTTTGAGCTTGCAATGATGCTTTTGGACTCCTGCAGGAATTTGCTGAGCCTTTCCTCGAAATTATCGGAAATAGGAGCGGGTTGTCGCACAGCCGCGGCGGCGGGCTGCGGGGGCGGCGGGGCCGACGTCTTCTTAATGGAAAGATTGATCCGTCCGGACGGGTCGATATTGATTATTTTGACCCTTACCTCCTGACCTTCCGTCAAATGCTGATGGATATCGCTGACATAAGTATGGGCGATTTCCGAAATGTGTACAAGACCAGTCTTTCCTTCGGGCAATGATACAAAGGCGCCGAATTTTGTAATGCCGGTTACTTTCCCCTCGTGTATTGTTCCTACTCCGAGCTCCATAAAACAGTAATTTTCCTCCTTGGCAAGTGAGTGATATGGATTTTAAACTTAATTGCTTATATCAACGAAGATGCGCTCGCCGGGCGCGACAAGTCCCAGCTCGGTGCGCGCTGCCTCCGCGATCGTCTCTTCGTCAAGCTCGGAATTAACCCTCTCGTCAAGCATGGCGTTTTCCCGCTTTTGCTTTTCGACCAGCGGGATCAGCTCGTCGCGCTTTTCTTTCAGGTCGTTGATATCCATCTGAAGACGCAGCAGATTTACGACGGCGTAAATTGCGAGACACCCGACTATTATTTTGGGTATTATTCCCATTTTCCTGCGCTTCATCCATTTCCTCTCCATTTGCTTTCCTCCGCGCATGGCTGAAAAACCGAGACTTCCTCTTTCGTATCATACACCTTTTTATGCGGAATTGAAAGAGTTTTTTTAGCTTTTCTTTTAATCTTTTCAGCAGATTCGCCATCTTTTTGAAAAGTATGCGGAAGGGCCTCAGTATATATCTGATAAACCGGACAAAAAAGTCGATCGTTGCGAACCCCGCGGCCAGAAAGGGCGGGCTGAACGCAAGAAAATAGACGATCAGGCCTATCGCCACACCGAGCACTGTATATATTCTCAGTTCTCCGCCCTGGACGGTCATCGCAAACCACAGCATGGAAGCCGCGGCGATTATCCAATAGAGTAAATCGAGCGCAGCGGTAATAAACTTCAGCCTCGCTCTCCCCCTGATCAGCCGGAATATGTCGTATGCCAGGCCGAGGCTTGCGCCCAAAGCGGTGGAGAGAAAAAACTCCGCGGTCTGTCTGGTAATTGAGAGCTCCACGGTTACCTGAAAAGACGGCGCCAGAAGCTTTCGCTCCTGCGTTCCTCGTCTTCGTACTGCAACGAGTTCACGCTTCCCGCAACCACCAGTTCGCCCAGGTCGACACTCAGCTTTTCAATGCGCAGTCCCGACCCCCGAATCGAAAGCGTGCCCCTCGAGGTGAACACGACGACCGACTCCTCGTCAAAGCTGTCCACATCCTCAACACCGGAGATACTGAGGCGCTCTCTTCCCTCAAGTATAATGTTGTGGGGCAGCTCGACCCTTTTGACATTCTCGGACTTATCATACGATGCCATGTCTGCATCCTCCTTCCCAGTGCCCTGCGGCACAATTTGCCTGCTGCTGTACAAGTATATGAGAAGGAAAAATGCAATAGTACAAAACCTCGGTCAAACCTTCGGCGCAATTATTACAGTTCCCTGTACATGGCCGGCGCTTCGGTTTTTGACGCATGCTCGTTTACGGTGAGCACTTCGACCCTGGTTGTCTTCGCGCCGAATTGGATCTCTATAACGTCACCGGCCTTAACCTCGCGGGACGCTCGCGCGGGTGCTCCGTTTACAAGGACTTTCCCGTTGTCGCACGCTTCGTTGGCAACGGTGCGTCTCTTGATGAGCCTGGAAACCTTCAGATATTTATCAAGTCTCATTCATTTCTCCCATGTGATTTGGTGCAAAAGAACAGGCCAAGACGCTTCAGAATTAAGCCTCTTGACCCGTTATCGGATTCCTCACCGATTATTTTCCTTCGACAGCGCTCTTGAGAGCCTTGCCGGGCTTGAAAACAGGAAGACGGGACGCCGGAATCTCAATGACTTCCTTTGTTCTCGGGTTGTGTCCGGTACGGGCAGCCCTTTCTCTTACCTCAAAAGATCCGAAGCCAACGAGCTGGACCTTTTCTCCCGCCACAAGCGCGTCCTTTACGACGTCGATGACGGCGTTAAGCGCTTTCTCCGCATCTTTTTTAGACATGCTGGCTTTCTCTGCAACTGCGCTGACAAAATCGGTCTTGTTCATTGTTATCCTCCCTATTTTTAATATAAATACAAATGAAATTACGGCCTTTCTGATTCTGCTTCCCTGTAAAGCTGTACCTGATCAGTAATATCCATGCCGCTTAACGGCGTTCCTTTCTCACCGGCTTTCTTCTCCAAGTACGAGAAGCGCCTTATAAACCTGTCGCATGATTTTCCCAGGGAACGCTCGGGATCGACATCCAGCTTCCTTGCGAGGATTACGGCACGGAGCAAAATATCGCCCATCTCGTCCTCGCGGGTTTCTGGATCGGCTGTCATAACCGACTCGGGAACATCCATCGGCTGAAGCTTTCGGGAGCAGACGGCAGTCAAATCAAAACCGGCCTTCTCGGCTTTATCAAGGATTTTCTCCGCGCGCCATAATGCCGGCAGGCTCTTTGCAACAGATTCCATTGCCTCCGTATGTGTAGCTTGTCCCTTTTGAGCGCGCTTTATTTCATCCCACTTGTCGAGAACCTGGGCGGGTGTCGAAGCGCTGCCTTTGCCGAAAATATGAGGGTGGCGCTCTATGAGTTTTTTGCAGACTCCGGAGCAAACCTCGTCGATATTGAAGCTTCCGACTTCCTCCTCCATTTGGGCGTGAAAAACGACCTGAAGCAAAACATCCCCCAGTTCTTCCCTGAGAAGCTCGGTATTCTCCAGATCGATGGCTTCGGCAGCTTCATACGCTTCCTCAAGCATATTCCTGCGGATGGACTGGTGAGTCTGTTCTCTGTCCCACGGGCATTCCGAACGCAGGATTTTGACCAGTTTCACCAAATCATCAAAGACGTAATTCTCTTTGCAAACAAAATCTACCATATTTTTGCTCCGTATGCAAGCTTTTTTTGAAAAAAATATCCCATTTATGCGGCTTTTTATCTAATTCTGAGGATACGGGCGATTTTTTCGCCTTTGGGCAGAAGCAAAAGATCCTCCCGCGTAAGAACTCTCATCGCAACAATGAGTATCAGATATATAACGACGGCGATTGCGATCGCTCCCAGGACGGCAAGGCTGGCGGAAAGCTTAATTGCGAGCAGCCCGTTCACCGCCCAGGCGGCGGCAGCCATAATTACGGTTGCGACAAGCGGGCGCCCGAACATCCTGAGAATATTGGGTGCCGGTTTGACTTCTCTTGAAATGGAGATCAGATTCAGGACCATGATCAGGAAATAGCACAGGCAGGTTCCGATGGGGGCTCCGTTTATATTTATCGCCGGAATACCGACAAGTATCCAGTTAGTGATTATTTTCACAACCGAGCCCGCAAGCATGTTGTATACGGGAATGCGTACCTTTCCGATGCTTTGCAGCACCGCGTTGCTTAAAAGCACAACGCAGTTGAAGAAAACCGCTATACCGAGAATTGTGAGCGGGACGGCCGCCGCGTTTATCTCATCCGGCTTGTTGAACAGCAAATTCAATATCGGCCAGGAGAGCACCGAAAGCCCTGCCGCCGCGGGAAGGGCCAGTATGGACACCAGCCGTATCGCCGTCTCTATCGTGCGGCTGGCTCCGCTCCTGTCTCCGCGCGTGATCGCCGCCGCCACCGAAGGGACTACCGAAACGGCAAAGGGCACGATAAATGAAGAAGGAAAATTGAACATGGTCTGCGCTATGCCGTACGCTCCGTAGAGCCAGACGGCTTCGTCCTCGGTAAAGCCCGCCGACGCCTGAAGGCGGCGCATTACGAGCGCGGAATCTATCAGGTTGGTCAGCGCGAGCATTCCCGACCCGATGGTGATCGGAATTGCTATTTCGAGGATGTTCCTTGCGAGCTCTCTGCCCGATCTCGACTCCGTGACCGGCCCCAGGGGAGGATTGCGGTCGAAGGCTTTTCTCAATATAAGGAAAAGCATCGCAAGCACGGTGCCCAGAGTCATGCCCAATACGGCGCCTGCGGCCGCTATGTCATAGGAATAGTCTTGTTCGATAAGATACCACGAAAACGCCAGTCCGAGCAGCACTTTGCCGAGCGCTTCGATTATCTGCGAAATGCCCGTGGGGTACATATTCGACAACCCCTGATAATATCCTCGCAGCGAAGACATTACGGTCATAAAAAAGATAGCCGGCGCTATAGCCTGAATGGTATATACGGAATCGGGTGATTTCATGAGACTTGCAAGCTGTTCCGCGAACAGGAACGCGCCCGTCGACAGCACTCCTCCGATAACAAGGAAGATCGAGAGCGCAGTTCGGACAATTATCTTGATTTCCCGCGCCCTGCCCCGGGCGTTAGCCTCGGCGACAAGCTTTGAAACGGCGACCGGCAATCCGGCCGTCGATACGATAAGCATGAAGTTATACACGCTGTAGGCCACGTTGTAATGGCCGTAACCGCTGCCGCCAAGTATATTAATCAGCGGGACCTTGCCCAAAAAGCCGATCACCTTGACGATCGCCACGCCGGCCGCGAGCACCGCCGCGCCGGTCAGAAAATTCTGTTTTCTTCTCATACGTTCACCTAACCATCGCCAAGACTTTGCAGGGTTTGCCATGCGCACCCCGTCAGGCTAAAATATTTCGGCCGCCTTTCTCACGTCGTACTTGACCTTTTCAATGTCGAGCGTGAGAAACTCACCTTCCTTATATATTATTTTTCCCCTCACCATATTCATGACAACATCGCTTCCGCGGGCGGAATATACCAGGTTTGAAACAACATTGTGGCATGGCGTAAGGTGAGGTTTATCAAAGTCGAGCATAATGAGGTCCGCATCCATACCCGGTCTGACCATTCCGCATTCCCGTTCGCGCCGCTGCGCTTTGGCGCCGTTTACCGTGGCCATGCGGAGCGCGTCGCCGGCGGTAAGGGCGAGCGGGTCAAGCTTCCTTGCCTTCTGCGCCAGGGCCGCCGCCTTTATTTCTTCAAACATGTCGTGCGAGTTGTTTGAAGCGACGCCGTCGGTCCCGAGGGCGACGTTCACACCGGCCACGAGCATCTCGGAAACCGGAGCGATACCCGACGCAAGCTTCATGTTGCTGACCGGATTATTGACCGCGGAAACCCCCTTCTCCGCCAGAAGCGCCATGTCTTCTTTGCTTACCCATACGCAATGGGCGGCAAGCGCAGGCACGTCAAACACCCCGTATTTTGAAAGGACGGCGGCGGGAGTCATTCCGTACTTTACGATGCAGTTTTCATGCTCGGCCCTTGTTTCGGAAAGATGCACCTGCATTCCGAGACGGTGCGAAGCCGCGTATTCCGCAACGGGCGACCAAACCTTCGGATTTGAGGTATATTCGGCATGGATCCCGGCTTCGATCACAATCCGGTTGTTGTCATATCCGTGCCACTTCCCGACAAGCTCGATCATTTCTTTTGACGAATGGTAAGAGCTCAGATCAAAGTCCTCGTCCATGCAGGCTATGGCTCTTGTTATATTGGCCTTCATGCCGGCGTCGACTACGCTTGCCGCGATCAGATCACAGAAAAAGTACATGTCGGATATGGATGTGGTCCCGGACGAAATCATTTCAGCCAACGCAAGGTTTATAAAGCAGGAGACTATTTCCCGGTTCAGTTTATCTTCAGCAGGAAAGATATACTGATTGAGCCATGTTTGCAGATCATAATCATCGGCATAGCCGCGGAGGGCTGTCATCGGCACGTGCGTATGGGCGTTAATAAGTCCCGGCATCAGCACCCTGTGCCGTCCGTCAATTATCTGATCTGCTGAGATCTCAGGCGGCACCGTTCCGACATAAGCGATCTTTTCTCCTTCAACAAGGACGAATGCATTTTCAATGACCGGGCACGATACCGAAGGATCTGTTCTGTTTCTGCCCAGACAGGAAATATCCGATGGATCTGCCGCGCTTCTCCCGCACTCCGGATCCATCGGAACAAGGGTGATGTTTCTGAAAAGGATAGACATACGGTCCTCCGTTGTTATATCACATGGTTTCAAGACATCCCAGAACAAGAGCCGAAAAACGCTCTTTCGCGGCGGCGGCGGCTTCAAGGACCTCCTCCTCGCTCAGCGGGCGGTCAAGAATTCCAGCGGCGAGATTCGAAATAAGCGAAAATCCGAGTATATCCATTCCGCAATGGCGCGCTACAATAACCTCAGGTACGGTGGACATGCCGACAGCGTCGGCCCCGAGGGCCCTCGCGGCGCGGATCTCCGCCGGCGTCTCGTACTGGGGGCCGGTGAAAAACATGTATACGCCTTTCCGCAGCTTCATTCCGAGACGCCCGGCAGCCTCCTCCGCCTTGTCGCGAAGCTCCTTTGTGTATGTGTGCGTCATGTCGTTGAAACGCGGGCCGAACTCGTCGATGTTCCGGCCTCTCAGCGGACTTTCGTCGAACAGCTTTATATGGTCGGTGATAAGCATTATATCGCCGGCCGAAAAATCTTCGTTTACGCCGCCCGCCGCGTTTGTTACAAGAAGCTTTGACGCCCCGAGGAGGCGTGCGGTCCTGACCGGGTAGGTTATCTCCTCCATGGAGTATCCCTCGTAGTAGTGCACCCGGCCCTGCATCACGCAAACGCGCTTGCCCCCGAGCTCTCCCAGGACAAGCTTTCCCGAATGTCCGGGCGCCGTGGATACGGAAAACCCGGGTATTTCACTATAGTCGATGCGGCAGGAATTACTCACAAGGTCTCCGAGGAAGCCGAGCCCGGAGCCGAGTATCATAAGGACTTCGGGCTCAAATCCTCCGGTTTTTTCACGGATGACCTCCGCGCTTTTCCTGTAATTTTCAAAAGAGTTCACTTAATCGCCCTCCCAGGCCGCAAGGATCGGTTCCGTCGCTACTCGAGCACCGCTCCGCACGAAGGGCAGAATTTGTCTTCCTTGGAGCATTTTCTTCCGCAATCGGGGTTCGGGCATTTGCGGGTTCTCTTCAGCATGTCGATCTTTGCTCTGGCCTGCTCGATCTCCTCGCGTTTCTCATCGATCCGGAGAATCTTTTCCTCGATTTCCGAGGTATCTATAACGGTATCGTTCTTTGAGGCATACACGAGCCTGCCGATGTCCTTGTACAAATCGTTGATTTCACTTTCGAGATCGATAATGTGAAGGTTCAGCTTTGTCTGCTCTACGACTTCTCCCGCCTTCTTGCCGGTTGCCTCCGCGGCGCGCCCCGCCGCCTGCCCCGCCGCGACTGCGGTTGCCTTGACTGCTTTCAGAATGCTCTTGATTTTGTCATCCATAATTTAAACCTCCTCATGGATTGTTTGGACCTCAGTAGTGATATACTCCGCCTCCCATGAACTCGCGAAGCAGGGAGGTTGCCGGTATATAACGCTCATCGAGCGGTTCGAACAGTTCATACGCCTTCTCGATATCCATTATTTCTTTATATCGCATAGTGTCTTCCGGGATATCCCTGAAAAATGCTTTAGAGTAGGGCTTCAGTGCCGACACTTCATACGGCAGGGAGGAGTCGAAAATTACGTCGGCGGAGTTTTTAAACGGGGATATATATTTCTTTTCGCCGCGCCTTACGTTTCCCCACATTCTGAATGTCGCGGCGGGGCTCGACCCCCTGAACTGCATATCGCGCAAAACCCTGCGGGTAATGCGCATCCATGTGCCCTTGAACACTACCTCGCCGTTGCTTTCGACATTCGACCTCGCAGAGATATAAATCTTTGTCGCAAAGCGGCCCTCGCCGTGCGATGTTATTTTATCGTTCAGGGCGTGAATCCCCTCGAAAATGACGATTTCGTTTTCGGCCAGGCGGAGCGGCACCGCCCTGTCCGGATTTCTTTTCTGTTTTTTAAACTCAAACTTGGGGACCATGATTTCCCTGCCCGTGTCCAGATCCAGAAAATGCTGCGTCAAAAGCGGGATATCCAGACATTCGGGCGATTCGAAATCGTATTCGCCGTTTTCGTTCCGCGGGGTCGTGTCGGGGTCCACATCTCGAAAATAATTATCAAGGGAGATGGTATGGGTCACAATATCCATCTTTTCAAGGGCCGTTTCTATATTCTTCGCGGTGGTTGTCTTTCCCGATCCGGAAGGTCCGGACAGCAGGACAATCCTGCTTTTATTTATATTCCGCGCGATTATCTCAGCCGCTCTCTCAACATTGGAGTTATATTTCGCGTCACACTCGCCGACAAACGCCTCGGGTTCTTCGAGAACGCGCCGGTTGATTTCTTCAAGCCTGTATGCCATGAAAACCCACCTTCTCCGCGTTGCGTCTTATCATTGCGACGGAGTATCAGGCAACGCGCATAGATTACTCCTTTCCGTATTATTCGCGCGTTCGGGATTATAATCATGCCCGAACCCGCGGCACAGGCAGCGCTATTTTTTATAAAAGAGCCGTATCTTTTCGCAGTCGGCCGCGATTTTCTCCGCGGAGCCGATATACTCCCTGGGGTATTTGTTGTTCGCTATCCGTTCGATTCTCTTGCCTTCGTCGGCCACGAGCTTTGTTATTCCGCCGGCGCCGATCGATATTATTGTCTGGAATTCCTCCATAATACAGATATTGTAAAGGCTTTCCTTCCCCTCCACCGTCCACCCGGTGTTCTCAAGCGAAGCCGCCATATATTTCTGCCTGTAAAGATAATATGGTCTATATCCGGTATTATACAGAAGATTTATGCTAAAGTCCAGCATGGACATAACGTCCGCTTCAGAAGATCCGGATCCTCCTTTATACTTCAAATCGGATCCCTTTTTCAGCGCCAGCGTGTGCACCGTTATATTTTCGGGCCCCAGCGCCGCTAGCTCCCTGAGGGTCGACGCGAAGCCTTCGGGATCATCTCCGGGAAGGCCGGCTATGGTGTCCATATTTATGCAATCGAACCCTGCATTCCTTGCGTCTTGATATGCTCTCAGCACGTCCCCCGGCGTGTGGGGGCGGGCGCACCTCTTTAGCACCTCGTCAACCATCGATTGGGGATTTATGCTGATTCGGCCGGCGCCGTTGTCTTTGAGTACCTTCAGTTTTTCGGGCGTTATTGTGTCCGGGCGTCCCGCCTCAACTGTATACTCCAAAACAGAGCCCACGGGGATGCTGCGGCCTACTTCGGCCATAAGGCGGTCCAGCTGCAAAGCGCTGAGCGACGTTGGTGTTCCGCCGCCGATGTATATGGATGAGACTCGCAGGCCGAGCTCCCCTATAAGCTCGCTCTTTATGCGGATTTCGTCAAGGAGTCTATCCAAATACGGTTCTATCAGATGCCCCGACTTTCCGGTCTCACTGCTGACAAAGGAGCAGTACGCGCAGCGCGTAGGACAAAAAGGTATGCCTATATATACCGATATGTCTTTATCTGTGAAACGGCGCTTTGTTTTATATCCGTATCCCGCCGCTTCCACGGCAAGCTTTGCCCGGTCCCAATGAAGCTGATACCGTTCGACCATCTCTCTCTCCGCATCATCGGGGGCAAGCCCTTCCTCAAGCATACGGAGGGCAAGCTTCGTCGGGCGCATGCCTGTAAGGGAACCCCAGGGATAACTGTTGCCGGTGGCGCTGCGCACGGCTTTGAATACGGCGCTTTTCAGAGCATACTGTTCAAGCCTCGCTCTGTCGTCTTCCGAAACGGCGCGGTCTGCGTCGACGTACTCGGTCTCGACGCGGCTTTCCCCTTTCCAGCGGAGCTCGGCCTTTGCTGTTAATCTGCCCCCTTCTCCGGAAAGGCATGAAATCAGCATGTCATCCTCGCATCCCGGGGGTATCTCGTCGCACAGTTCGGCTTTTACTCCGAGCAGGCTGACTATTGCCTGTTCTATCGCGTAGCGGTGGCCATGGCCTATAAGACAAATCTTCATTCGGCAGAGCTCCCGACAGCCTCGAGCATATTTGCATTGTAAATGCGTTCGCGGGCAAGCGTAGTTTTCGCTTCGTGCCCGGGGTATACGTCGTAGTCTCCCGCGAGGGCATAAAGCCTTCGGAGCGACCGGAGCATCTCTCCGTAGTCCCCTCCGGGGAGGTCGCAGCGCCCGCAGTCATCCTCGAAGAGGGTATCGCCGCTGAACATAGCGCCGCCGCTTAAAATCACGGCCGATCCGGGAGTGTGGCCGGGGGTGAGCAGATATGTGAACCGCATCTCACCCGCCTCAAAGGTGTCTCCGTCCCCGGCAATCATATCCGGCGTCACAGGCTGCTGCTTCAAGCGCACATTGCTGGCAAGCGACTTTTCCGGTTCAAGCAGGCAGTCGGCATCCCCCTCGGCGATGACAACCTTCGCGCCGGTGGCTTCCTTCAGATCGGCGACCGCCATAATGTGGTCGAAGTGCCCGTGCGTAAGGAAAATATAATGGAGCCGCAGGGAATTCTGCCGTAGAAAATCAAGAATCTTCCCGGCGCTGTCGCCCGGATCTATGACGACGGCGTTTTGCGAGTCGTCATAAACGACGTAGCAGTTTGTTTTAACAAACCCGACCACCAATGTTTTTATATTCATAAATCACACATCTTTCCGATAATATAAAGCAATTATTCCGGGAACTGCAACCATGCTGTTCTCCCCGGCAATACGGGCGGCCAGCAGTTCTTTCCGCCGAAAATTCATGCCCGCCCTCTGCGCATGGCCTTTGTGTCCATTATTATTGTCACGGGGCCGTCATTATGCGACACTACCGCCATGTCACCTCCAAATACGCCCGTCGCCACATTCCTTCCGCCTTCCCTGCAGCACCCGGCAAAATACTCATACAGGCGCTTTGCTTCCTCAGGAGGCGCGGAAGCGGTAAAGTCAGGCCTGCGTCCCTTGCGGCAGTCTGCCGTCAAGGTAAAGTTCGGCACGACCATAATGCTTCCCGCGACGTCATCCACCGACAGTCCCATTTTCCCGGACTCGTCCCCGAATATTCTCAGTCCGGTGATTTTCCCCGCCAGGTAATCCGCGTCGTCCTCCGTGTCGCCCGACGCGACGCCGAGCAGAACGAGAAGGCCGTCCGCGATTTCCGCTGAATATCCGTCGTTTACTCTGACGGAAGCGCTCTTAACTCTAGTAATTACGGCTACCATTGAACAACCCCATTGCTTTATGATTATTTATGATACTTGCCGCCCTCCAAAATGCTAAAGGCGCGGTAGAGCTGCTCAAGCAGCATTACTCGCGCCAAATGGTGGGGAAACGTCATGTCGGACATCGAAAGGCACATGTCTGCGCGCCGCTTTAAGCGGGCCGACAGCCCGTTCGAACCGCCGATCACGAAAACCAGACGGGAACAGCCCCGGTTCATAAGCTGCCGCAGCCTGCCCGCAAATGCTTCCGAGTCAAGCTTTTCGCCCTCTATGCAGAGAGCGATTACAACCGATCGCTGAGGAATGTTCATCCGCTCGTATTCCTGATCCAGCGCTGCCGATATGTCCGCGGCGGACGGGTTTTTCCCCGTAATTGATTCCGGAATCTCACTGACGGAGATCCTGCAATAGGCCCCGAGCCTTTTAACGTATTCGGCGGCCGCGTCGATATAATGGCGCTCCTTCATCTTTCCTACGCAAATAAGCTGCACGTCAAGCAATTGTCGTCACTTCCCGGGATGTCAGAAAATATACGGCGTGCCGATCCTGTCGGGGGGAGCGGCCTCGACAAGACCCTCCGGGCATGCGGCGTATTCTCTATTGAGCTGTCTTACCGTCGCCTCCACCGCGAGGCCCGGCGTGTTGTTGTGCCGGCTGAGATGGCAGAGCGTTATTCTCCGCGCCCCGCATTTGACGGCCTGAACCGCGAGGTCCGCGCAATCGTCGTTCGACAGGTGCCCGCGATTGCCGAGAATCCTCCTTTTAAGGTAGTCCGGGTATGGACCGGTAAGCAGCGAGTATAGATCGTGGTTTGATTCAATAAACAGGCATTCCGCACCCAGAAGCTTCGACCGGACCTCCGGTGTGATATAGCCTAGGTCCGTCGCATAACCAAGCGTTGATCCGCCGACGAAAAACCGAAATCCGACGCTGTCGGCGGCATCGTGCGGCGTGGAGAAGGTCTCCACCCCTATTTCACCGATCTCAAAGTCATCACCGGAGCAGAAGATCCCTGCTTCGTTATGTAGACAAGGGGCTTGCCCTTCCAGGCTTGCCGCTGTACCGGCGGAGAGATATACCGGTATGCCGGTGCGTTTGTGGAGGGTTGCAAGCCCCCTGATATGGTCGCCGTGTTCATGGGTGACAATTACCGCCGTAAGGTCGGAAAGTTTCAGGTCGAAATGCTTCAGGCTGTCCGCAATCCTCCTGCATGAAATGCCCGCATCTATAAGCAGATGGGTGGACTTGTAGGACAGGATCGCGGCGTTTCCCTCCGACCCGCTGGCTATAGTGCATATAAACGACACGCTATTCCCCCGTTGAGATCATTTTCAGGGCGCTACACTACTTCGCACAGTTCATCGACTTCGGGCGCGTCGACGCGTCTGATGTCCGCTCCAAGGTGGCGCAGCTTTTCGGCCATGTTCTCATAGCCCCGTTCGATGTGATATACGTCCCGTATCTCCGTGGTGCCTTTGGCCGCGAGCGCCGCCACAACCAGAGCCGCTCCGGCGCGCAGGTCGCACACGCAGATTGGGGCCGCGGAAAATCCGCTTATTCCTTCGATGACGGCCACCTTGCCGTCAACCTGGATTTTCGCGCCCATCCTTTTCAGCTCGTCGACATATTTGAAGCGATTGTCAAAAATGCTCTCGGTCACGACCGAGGTCCCCTTTGCCAGACAAAGGACCGCCGAGATTTGCGGCTGCATGTCCGTGGGAAATCCGGGATAGGGAAGGGTTTTTACATTAGTTTTCTGAATGTCCCCGGTCCGGATGACGCGAAGCGAATCGTCGTTTTCCTCGAACAGGACACCCATTTCGCTGAATTTCGCCGTGATGCATTCCAGATGTTTCGGAATCACGTTCCGGATCAGGATGTTGCCGCCCGCGGCGGTGGCGGCGGCGATATATGTTCCGGCCTCGATCTGGTCGGGAATAATGCTGTAGGTTCCGCCGTGGAGCTTCTCAACGCCGCGGATCTTGATGACGTCTGTCCCGGCGCCGGTTATGTTTGCACCCATGGAGTTCAGGAAGTTTGCGGTGTCCACGACATGCGGTTCTTTTGCCGCGTTTTCAATAACAGTCATTCCCTGGGCAAGGGATGCGGCAATCATAATGTTGATGGTGGCTCCGACGGTGTTCAGGTCGAAGTAAACATGCGCGCCTTTAAGCTTCCCGCCCTCGGCGGTGGCGTGAACAAACCCGCTTCTGACCTCCACTTTGGCTCCCAGCGTTTCAAACCCTTTTATATGCTGATCGATCGGGCGGACGCCGAGGTCGCATCCTCCGGGCATCGCCACAACGGCCCGTCCGAAGCGGCCGAGCAGTGCTCCGATAAGGTAGTAGGATGCGCGCATTTTTCTCATGGCTTCATAGGAAGCGGTTGCGTTTATGACAGACGTGGAATCTATTTCAACGGTGGACGGACCTACAAGCCGTACCTTCGCGCCCAGCTCCCTGAGTATCTCCAGCATCAGCGTAACGTCGTTGATTTTCGGTATGTTTTCGATCCGGCTTACGCCATCCACAAGCACCGATGATGCAATTACCGCAAGGGCCGCATTTTTCGCTCCGCTCACCAATACTTCACCGCTGAGCGGTCTCCCACCATTGATAATATATTTAACCACAACTGCACCTTCCAAATTATATAATTCGTATCTCGGATTTTTATGTTGCCGGTGCATAATATACACTTTGCAGCAAGAAGTCCGGTTTTGCGATACGTTTTCCGTTTTTTATGATTCCCAGTATGAATATGAACTAAACTTGAATACGGATAAAAAACTTACTGATGTAAATTTACATAAATCCCGATCGATAAAATTATAACATATACGTCACTAAAATCAACTTAAATTTTACTGTTTGCGCACCGGTGTATTCTCGGCGGGAAAACGCCGTTTTTTACTGCTGAGGCAGCTCCCTGAGGAGCTCGAGCGTTACGGCGTTCATATATCTTTCTCCAAGATCGGATTTTATACGCCAAACCGGAATTATCTGTGTAAATCCTGGCGCCGAGCTCTTCGCGTAATACCCGAGCTCCGCGTCGAGGATTTCAAGACAAGGGGTCCCGATTTTATTCATCTCGTCGACAAATGCGAAAAGCGCTGTCACCACAGATACGGAAGGTGTGTCGTCGCAGACAAGAGGTTTCCCGAGAATTCTGCCGCCCTGCATCGAGTAAAGTCCCCGGTCGTCAAACCGCATCTCATATTTTCTGTTGAACACGGTTTTTCCGTTTATCCTTTGGGTGCCCTCAATCGTATAACCGTTGCCGGTTGTGTAGGCTGCCAGCTCGTCGTCCGCGGCGGATATACCCATTTTTTTAAATATATAAAGCGCCGCTTCGGTTCCGGAAACCGGTACTTCCAGCCTGTCGAATCCGCTGAGGGACACCTGAAAAATCCCGTCGCCGGAGAGCTTCGCCATTCCTCCGGTTCCGTTGATCCTCAGAATCCCGCTTCCCAGGTCCTCGACTTCCCCTTCACCCACAATTGCGGTAAAGGCCGACTTTTCAAACCCCTTATCCCGCTCGACCTCCATGGTATAGAGCTTCTGGGTCTTTTTCTCCAGCAGCTCCTTTTGCACGGTTACGCCCAGCCTCTTCAGGGAAAGCACCGCATTTTCGACCATTTCCCGGTCGAGTCGGACGTTCTCAAGGATCCTCGACGCATAAACCGAGCCGAGGATCAGATTGACAACCAGCAGAAACACTATTAAAACGGTCTTTACCTTTGGCCAGTCCACTTAGCATACCTCACACTTTTCGCAAGCCTTACTTATACCATCCGATCGACATAAGCCCCGGCTCACAGTCCCGTGCTTCCTTATATGACAGGTGGCAGTCGGCTCCGTCTTCATCCAGCAGTATCGCCGTTCTAAGCGGCATGGGAACATATGATTCGTTCTCAAGCGTGAATTCCCTGAATTCGATCCTCGCGTAAGTCAAAATCCCATACTCAATACGGAAAACCGCGGCATCCGCAAAATCGGAGAGCATTACGGGGACGCCGTTCAGCACATATCCAAAGGTCAGGGTATACTTTTGTCCGGACGCTTCGTATTCAATATTTCTCAAATACAGCTCGGCCTCTTTGGCTGCGGTTCCGGCCGTCTTTTCGGCGATAGCCCGCACGTTTTCTATCACTTCGGCCTCGGAAGGCGCGCTTTGCGGGACGTAGATAACAACGCCGCCGGCCTCTCCTTCCCTTGTGTCGCTGTATATCGCTTCGCAGCCGGATGAAAAAGACAGGCTTCTTGAACCGTCCACAGCCAAAAGGGTGTCGTTCAGGTTCTGCGTGCTCCTTCTGAAGCCAGGGCTGATATCAAACACATCCAGCAACGTGCCAAAGACCTTTTCCCTGTCTTCCGCCGGCGCGGAACTTGCCATGCGCAAAACGGGGCTGTCGCTGAAGATGAATAACTCCCCTATAGCGCCCGACATTCCCTTATTAGCTTCGAATGCAAAAACGCAGCCGTTCGGTTTGTACGTGCCTACCCGATCAAGGAGCGATTCTCTTTCGACCGCCGTCTGGCACCTGTAAAATCGGTGGTCAAGCTCGTTTTCATAATAGATTGCCGTTCCGTCTTCCTCAACCGCGAGCACAAGTCTGCGGACAAGCGCTTTCACATGGGAAGGAGGTTCGTAGTTCTGCCATAGAGCTATTGCTGAAAGCGGTATTTGTCCAAGGTAATCATAATATACCCCGACGCCGCTTAATGCCTTTCTCCATCCCCTTTCGGTTATCTCCTCGGGTACGGAAGCAGATCCTATAGCCTTTCCAACAAGGTCCGCGGTCTTAGCAAGTATCATGTCGACCTGTGTCCTGTCATATTCCGCTCCGCAGCGTTCGGGCGTATTGGAAACGGTTATTGCGCATCGGATCGGTTTTGCGGCTTCGACCAGATCCTTTGCCGGGCTCTTTTCTATGACCACGGCACCCGCGGACGGCGGATCGATTCCAAGGAACGACAATAATTTGGCGTTATTTTCGTAGAAAGCCGGCGACAGGATTGACGAATCGTATATCCAGGTGCAGACGGCAAGGTAGGCCGCGCTGAGCAGCAGAAGGATTATCAGCAGGCTCTTAAGCACCTCTTTCAGCCGTCTCATATTTCTTCCTTCCTTCCTATCGGAAGACTCAGCGTAACCGTCGTTCCCTCGCCGTACTTGCTGTCTATTTTTATCCTTCCCCCGTGCCTGTCGATAATCTCCTTGGCGATCGACAGCCCAAGGCCGCTTCCTCCGGCCTCGCGCGAACGGGCCTTATCCACTCTGTAAAAACGCTCGAAGAGCCTGCCCAGGTCCTTTTCAGGAATGCCGATGCCCGTGTCTCTGACGCTGATTATTACGGAATCCCCTTCCGTCCAGGCGGCTACTTCAATATCCCCGCCGTCGGGAGTATATTTTATGGCGTTTGAAATTACATTGGCAAGCACCTGTTCGATCCGGTCACTGTCGCATTCGATTTCGGGGAGCCAGCCTCTGAAATCCATGCTCATGTTATGCTTGTGTTTTGCGGCTTCGAGGTACATTGCCTGATACACGCGCTCGATAAGCTTTGATATCTGCACGCTGTGCAGGCGAAGTCCCCCGTCCCCGTAATCGAACCGGGAAAGCGTAAGCAGGTCGGAGACGATCCGTGTCATTCGGTCGCTCTCCTTCATAATAACCCCCAGGAACTGCTTTTGGGTTTCACGGTCGATATCTTCGTTTTCCAGAAGCGTCTCGGTGTAACTCTTGACGTTCGTGAGGGGAGTGCGCAGCTCATGCGATACGTTGGCCACAAACTCGCGGCGTACGTTATCAAGTTTTATCTGTTCGGTGATATCGTGGATTACCGCCATAACCCCTCCCTCACGGTCGTTATCACCGAACGGCGCAATGAAAACCTTCAGTGCAAGGTCGTTAACATTGAAATTCCCTTCAAAATAGTCGGGGGCCTTTATGGCCAGCGCATCACCGAGCGGAAGAATCTGCCCGAACAAATCGGAATAGCTGAAGTCGGATTCCGGATCCCTGCCCAGCAGTTTCAGGGCCGCTATGTTCCTTTGTATCATGTTGCCGTTCCGGTCGAACGCGCACACTCCGTCGGTCATCCGCAGGAAAAGTGTATTCAGCTTGTTGCGTTCGTTTTCCACCGTCTCAAGCGTCTGCTGCAGCTTTTCCGCCATGTCGTTGAAGGTTTCGGTAAGCACGCCTATTTCGTCCGTCGAATGTACTTCGATCCTGCCTGTAAATTCCCCCCTCGCGATCGCTCCGGCACGGCTTGTCAGCCCCTCGATCGGTGTGGTGATGGTTTTCGAGAGGGGAAAGCTCAGCAAAACCGATATCGCCAGCCCGAAAAACAGCGCCCCCATTATAATGCGGGACAGCTGGGAGGTAAGCTCCTGCTGCCTGTGCTTCAGGTCGCGGATATATATTATGTATGACTGGTCCGTGTCGGTTTCTCCGGAAACAGGAATAGCCACATCGATGTACGACTCCGTAATCGACCTGGCATATCCGGCCTGTCCGCCCATGGCAGTCATTATGTTCGGCGTCAAATCAAGCGCTTTCCCGCCTTCGTCGTCCGATCCTGCCAAACAGCGGCCTGTTTTTGCGTCCAATATGTAGTAGTTTCTGTTGTTGGGGTCAATTCCGAGATTGCCCCGGTATGTGTCGAGCAGCACGTTCAGTTCCGACACTCCTGAGGCGGCGGCGGCGCGGAGCCTTACTCCGAACTCCTCGTTCTCGTTGAAAAGGGAGTGCATCTGGTTTGAAAACTCGTCCAGATGATAAACCGCGACCCGGCTTATCAGAAAGGTCACCACCACAGCCATTATCGAAATCATAAGCAGCGACATAATCAGGACGAGCTTCAGGTATAAACTTCGGAACATCCGTTACGCCTCCGTAAACATATATCCGGCTCCGCGCCTGGTAACTATGTAACGCGGATCGGCCGGATTGTCCTCCACCTTCTCCCGAAGGCGGCGCACCGTCACGTCGACCGTGCGGATATCCCCGTAATAGTCATAGTTCCAGACCTTTTCCATTAATTCCTCGCGGCTGAAAACCTTGTTGGGGGATGAGGCGAGAAAACGGATAAGCTCGAATTCCCTCTGCGTAAGGTCGATGGGTTTACCCTTTTTCAGCACTTCGAGGCGCGAGAGATCTATGCGGAGGTCTCCCGCGGTTATCACATCCCCGTCCCTGCGCGGGCCGGATACGGCTTCATCCATTCTGCTTCTTCTTATGTTCGCCTTGATTCGCGCCAGAAGCTCCCTCATTGAAAAGGGCTTTGTTATGTAGTCGTCCGCTCCGAGCTCGAGACCGAGAACCTTATCGGTCTCCTCTTCCCTCGCGGTCAGCATGATGACAGGCGTTGTCGCGCCCTCCTGCCGTAGCTTCCGACAGACTTCGAACCCGTCGAGTTTCGGCAGCATCACGTCGAGTAAGATAAGGTCGGGGTTGTCGGACCTCGCAAGCTCAAGTCCTTTTTCTCCGTCCATCGCCTCAATGGTTTTATATCCCTCGCGCTTCAGGTTGAAGCTCAGAATATCCATGATCGATTTCTCGTCCTCGACAATAAGCAGTGTTTTTTCCATACTACTCCTCCGCATGCCGGCCATTCGGTTGTAAGAATAATTCAGCAGCATATTATATTATAGCATACAATTACAGGGCGGGCATTACTTTTTTGTGAAAAATATTGCATAATTTTACAATAAAGCTTGTAATTTTCTTCTTTTTCATTCCGGTCACGGTATTGACATCCCGCGGTTTTGCGTCTAATATTGATACAATTATTGAAGGAAGGAGCCAATTCTATGAGCAAGCAAAGAATCACCGTCTATGACGTTATTGGCGTAGGCTTTATGGCGGCTCTTGTATTTGCCGGTTCCCAGATAAGCATTCCAATTCCCTCGATTATCGGCGTTACAAGAATACACCTCGGCAATATCTTCTGTCTTTTGTCCGGCTTCCTCCTCGGAGGCTTGCGCGGAGGGCTTGCTGCAGGCATCGGCTCGATGTTCTACGACCTGACAAATCCCGCCTACATTTCGGATGCTCCCATAACGTTTTTTAACAAATTCATGATGGGATTTGTCTGCGGGCAAATAGCCTTCTCGGGAGAAACGCAAAAAACGCAGGCAGCACGCAGCATAATTGCGGGTGTCTGCGGTGCTCTGACATATGTGGCCCTTTATCTCTGCAAAACCTTTATCAACGACGTTTTCTTCCTCCGCACCGAGTTGCAGACTGCCCTTATCGATCTGTCAACCAAAGCCCCCGTATCGCTTACAAATGCGGCTATTGCGGTTGTAATATCCGTACCGGCGGCGGCTATAATTAAAAAGTCACTCATCAACATGCCATTATACAGAAAAATATTAAACCAGTAACCTTGTTTTGACGCAGAGGATATACCGAAAGTTCCAAGAAAACGCCCTGCCGAAATAGGAGGGTTTCGGCAGGGCCAAAAAGCGGGGCTACATCAAATGCGCAAACATTGTTAGAAGCGTTTTGACAGTGTCGTGGTATCGAAATCTCTTCCCTTTGGGTTTTAAAGGAATTTTTGTGCACAATTCAGTGCTTTATTCGCAGCGGGTTCATGGGTAGCAGCGCTGCGGCTTTTTTTGCAAGCGTTTTGATCTGTCTTTTATTGCTCCCTTTTTTCGGCTGACTTCAGGTCTATTTCTCCGATTATCAGAGACAGGGCCATGACAGTCATGGCGAATGACACGGTAAATGCCTGGAGCTCCAGCCGCAACGCCAACAGCAATAACAGAGCAAATCCTTCGGCTGCCAGTATGATAAGACTTGTTTTCCTGTAAGCTTTTGATTCATGTTCGTTATATCGCCTGTTAATGCAACCGACCGGTGTTAGTGCGAATATTACTGCCGACGATATGAAACCCATAATAATGCATATCGGACAGTAACTATTCTCCGGGACGATGCTCAGACTGGCCACAAAAACAAGCAATATCACAATTGAAAATGCAAAGCATCGAAAATGCGTGGGTGCGTGATATCCGCCGGAGTAAGTCCTTAGCGGAAAAAACGCCGCAAAGAAGACCAACCCTTCCATCAACCTTCCGAAAATTGTGAGAAGCAGGACTGCGGCCAGAAGATTTACCGTCAGGGAGATAAAAACCTCCGTGCTGTATTGGTAAACTTCCCAGTCCTCCTGCTTTATGACCCCGGCGGATACCATCTCAGTCGCAATGCGCTGAGAGATGCGTTTGAGCATTTAGCTCTTCCTCAGCTTCTTAAATCCTTCCGGGATTTTGGGCTGATGGAACACAGCCAGGCAAGGCCACACGCCAAGAAGTACTGCTGTTGAAAAAATAACCGTGGAAAGTGCCGAAAGAAGCTTTACCTTTTTGTTCATAAGACCCTCTCCTTTCACAGATGAATGATTAACAGGCAGCTAGTTGGACTTCTCTTTAGATTTCTTTTATCACAAAAAACTCATCTTGTATATAGGTTGTGCATTTTTCGTCACTTTTCGTGCATTTTTCGTATAACAATCAGAAAATATTGCCATGAAATGGGATTATAAAATTAATCTATGTATTCAATAAAATACTCAGTTCAAAAACTCCGTCGTTATATTCAGCATTCATACTTCCTGAATAGATATCAACAGTGCTTTGAATACTTTTTAGTCCTATGCCATGCCTGTTATGATCCCTTTTAGTTGTCTTAAATACATTGCCGCTTCTCTTTCTTTCAAGCGAGCTGTTAACAACTTTTATATATAAAATACCCTGATTTTGAACGGCTTTTACCCTTATAAACCTTTTACCTTCTGCAACTTCCTCGCATGCCTCGATAGCGTTGTCTAAAGCATTTGAAAAAATCGTGCAAAGGTCCATAGGATTTATCTTTATGTTTTTATCCATATCCAGCGTAGTGCTTATATCAATTCCGAGTTCTTTTGCCTTTATCGTTTTTGTATACAGTATTGTGTCGATTATGGAATTTCCAAAAGCCGCCTGCGTTGCATAATTCCCAACCTTTTTTTCCAGTTCGGCTATATATCTGCCGGCTGCGCTCTCGTCCGACTTAATCATTTCCTTAACGCATGCGATATGATTGTTAATGTCATGCCACATGCTTTTTATCTGGTTCTGTATGGCGACGACCTCGTCATACCTTTTCTTTGACGACTCAATATTCTGGAGAATCAACGATTGCTCCATTTCTATTTTCGCAAATTTTGATGACTTCAGGAATAGGTTGAAGATAACAATGTTAGATATGAAAAGCCCAATGCAAACAAAGAGGTTAAAAATAGCCTCGGTTTCGCTGCCTATACTGTCTCCCACGAACAGAGTCAGGGTATTAAATAATGAAATAAACGAGACGAATATAAGTGCGGCAAAATCCTTGGGAAGCAGCCTGTTCTGGCTGGATTTTTTCATCTGGATAACGCCTTTGAAAAAAATAAACACAAGTATTTTTGCGTAGATTAAAAACGGAATATTGCGTGCTTCATCGGCTTGCAAATCCAAAACTGTAGCAGGTACGAGCAGATTTATCGAAAATACAACTATCATGTCACAAATGAGAATAAATGAAACATATACAAAGGTACTGATAATCCTAGATCGTACATTTCCTTTATACAATATTAGTGCATAAACAAGCACAATGGTAGTTGCTACAATAAAGTTAAAATAATTAGTGGATATATAACTGGTAATCATCATTATAGTCATATAAGCTAGGATGGACAATGAAAAACCGATTTTCCCAACTTTTCGTTGATAGAATGCATCAAAGTAGTCGAACAGTATGTATGCGTCTGCGCTTACAGCAAGAATCTTCACTATCACGACATAAATATTCTCTGTGTTCATTGCTCAGCCCCCATGTTTACATTGGACGCTTCTCTTCAGGTATAACCACCAATGTTCTTTTATTGAGACTCTTCATTACGATCTCGTATACGGAGCTCACCCGCTCCCTGGAAATAAGAATGGTTTCCCCTGTAACCAACTCCAGATACTTATCCCGATGCTTTTCCGTAATTCTTTTTATATGCAAAGGATTAACCAGATACGATACATGCGGCCGCACGAAATCAAATCTGTCAAACTGTTTGACGACCGCTTTTATGGCATTTTTTATTTTCTCCACGCATACTTCGTTTGTTTTTCTGTCAAAGTAATAAATATCGGTATACCTGCGGTTCTTGACTAGATAGATTATTTCGCGGATATCAAAAACAACGATGCCCGAGACCGTCCGGATCGCGACAGGTTTGCGCTCTTCGCGGATTTTCACGACCGCTTTCTGAAACACACGTGCGAATTTCATTTCGTTAATGGGCTTCGTCAGGTAGTAAAACGCCTGCACCCCGTAACCGTCTTCCCAGAGTTCCTCAATCGCGGTCACAAAAATAATGATTACCGCCTTGTCCGTTTTGCGAATCCGCTCGGCGGTTTCGGTTCCGCTCAAACCTGTCATTTTCTGATCGAGGAAGATTATATGAAAACCGAGGTCAATCGAATCCAACAAGGCCTTACCGCTGTCGTATTCGTACACTTCGATGCTTTCCGGCACATCCTTTTCAAGCCGGGTTATGTACTTTCTTATAGCGGCGCGATGGCATTGCTCATCGTCAACGATCGCAACTCTAATCATCATATCCACCGTTTAATAAAATATATTGGTAATTTTTGTTTTATTATAGCTAATTTTGCTTTAAATGGCAATGTTAATTAATAAATATACAAGTTATTAATGCCAGACGCGGTTATATTATTGGCGTAAGAATATATAACTAAATGAATAATCTGAAAAGTTATTATATAGAAACAGCCGGGATGATCCCGGCTGCCGTTTCATTCGGAGAATTTATTGCTTTCTGAAATATGCTATGGCAAGAGCTCCCGGCCCTACATGCGTCCCGATAACGCTTCCGATGGCACTGGTCAGGGAAACGGATCCTATTTGCTCCTCGCAAAGCTTGCTGTAAGACTCAAAAGCATCCCGCCCACCCGTATATCCTATGCTTATGGGCATCCGCATGTCGATGCCGTCTTCTTTGGCCATCTGCAGTATTTTCATCTGTGCGTTCTTCAGCCCCCGAACCTTTGTCTTCACTCCGAGATCTCCTCGGTTCAGGTAAATAATCGGCTTGACATCAAGCAATGTTCCCGCAAAGGCCGCTGTGCGTGAAAGCCTGCCGCCTTTTTTAAGGTATTCAAGCGTATCTACCACCGCGAATAGATTCACCCTATCTTTTTCCCTCTCAATCGTATCGGCGATATCGGCCGCAGGATAATCCTTGTTTCTTAATGAAATCGCATAATCGACCAATATGCGTAAACCAATCGTTGTACTTCCGCTGTCGATAACCCGGATATCTTTACCGCCGCAGTTGTTCCTCGCGATCGTGGCGCTTTGCACTGTGCCCGACAGAACGCCCGATATGATAATCGCAACAACCTGCTCCCCCTTTTCCATTGCCTCGCGATAAATCTCCTCAAACTCCTGAGGCGGGGGCTGGGCCGTTGTCGGCAGTTTTTCCGACTTAGCCAGCCTGGCGTAAAATTCCTCCGGCGTCAGGTCGACGCCATCGCGATAAACATCCCCGCCGAATATCGTCCTCAGCGGGACCACTGAAATGCCCAGCCGCTTTGCTTCCTCCGGGCTTATATCCGCAGTGGAATCAGTTACAATTCTTACCCCCATTTCCATATCTCCTCATTAGCCATAAGTTTTCAATACGCACTGAGTATCATTACCATAATATTCGCATCCGGCTGATTTCACGACAGCTTCGCTGTCGGATAATCTCACGGTATGGCTTATAGATTCCGGAAATAATTATTTTGAGGTGATGCATCGGTGGATTGCCCGCGGATTGATCCCGGCTGCAGATTGCTGTTTGAGTCGTTGCCCATCAAAATGAAGGACGAAATTCTGGAATCCAGTGAGGATATCGGCACAAAAGAAAAACTGAACGCCGCAGTAATGCGCCGTCTGTATGAGCTTCAACCGGAGCAGTGCGACGAAGTCATGAAAATAATACGCATGTCCGCCAAATCGTGAACATCGTTTTCCGGAATGACAAAAGCCCTGTAACCTTAATGGCTACAGGGTTTTTTATGGAGCCGCTGGCCAGATTCGAACTGGAGACCTCGTCCTTACCAAGGTGAGACCGCACTTTCTATGCCTGCTAATGTCTGTCAACAAGTACATATATTATCAGGTGTTCTCGCTACGTCATCCAATAAGTTGCCATTTCTTGCAATTCGGTATTACATTAATAAAGAGCAATTAAAGAACAAGGGATATCAATAATGTCGATAATTCAATAGAACTTAGTAATTTGCATTTCAATCTTGAAGTTATATATGTGATGGTAATATTACGAAAGTGGTAACCCTCTGACATATCAAATTCTGTTGTTGTCTAATCTGCTACTCACACACCCAAACATTCTTTGCCTTTACTTTATCGCCAATACTTGCCCTTATATATTTAACCTTCATTCCTTCTTTTAAATCATTAAAATCAGCATTTTCTAAATTACTATAATGAAAAAAAACATTATTCGGTGGTGACTTTATAAAACCATATCCTTCTTTCAATGACAGTATTTCCGAAACCATAATATCGCCATCGCCGTTAACATGTACAGAATCTACAGAGATTTTTGGGCTGACCAAATTTTTATCAATTGAGCTTTGCTTTGATTCTTTTGAGACGAAAAGGTTATATATGTTAATATCATTCTTTTTTGTTCTATCATCAATAATTTGATGCATTGCAACAGGATAAGTTACCTCTTCGAGAAGACTTTGCGAAGTTCTTGTCTGCCTTTTCTTCCCATCCTCATCAGTATATTCAAAATCCCAATACAGTAACATTACCTTAGTACCTAGCGTGTTAAGCTTTCGGATTAGTGGAACATAATCACCATCACCAGCTATAAGTGTGAAGATATCAAATCGTTTGTAGATAGCCAGCTCATATGCTTCTAGTGCTAACCAAACGTCAACACCCTTTTCCTGCTTTTCTCCTGAAATAGTACTCCTAAGCGGCATATAATGTGATACGACGTTTTCACCCATAAGAATATCATCAAAAACTCGTTCCTGGTATAGTTTATTTGCACTGTTCGCATCCTTTGCAGATAGCCTGCCTCTAAAATAATGCGCATCAACAATATGGCATAAATTTCTGTCAACAGCTAACGTTTCCGATATTTTTTGCCTTATATAGTTATGTAACCCTGATACTGAAATTCGAGCCTTGCGTTCGTGTTGGTAAGCATAATAATTACTGACATTATAGAAGTACTGACCATCATAGAAAACACCGATTCGTAAAAAATTGTTTGATTTGTCTCCCATATCATTCCACCCCTTTATGAAAATCTTTATCCGTTCCTTTATATTAACCTTTAGAAATTATCAAAGAACACTTTATGATAAAACAACACTTATAGAAGCCACTCTTTTTTACTGTCCCTTGGATTTCTACCATTTAGAGCATGATATTATCATGTACTTAGGCATCTTCCACAGGTACGTTAGCAAAACTTATACCGCCATGCCGTATGTATTTGTTAAGCGAAACTTAGGTCAAAAGCTCATTTAAAATTAGGTCACATTTCCGGGAATTTATGCCTCCGACAAAAACATCAGAGGCAACATTATGAACCTAAATCAAATTCCAGAAAGAGTCGCGCCATTCTCTCGAAGGGTTTCTCTCAGCCTGTACGAATCGCCCTCCATGTCCACCAGAATGGCCTTGTAGGTTAACCTGTCTATCATGGCGCTTGTAACTGTTGGGGCTCCAAAAACCTTTCATGCTTTATACGGCCTCCTTCTTAAAACGACTGGACTGGAGAGCCGCAAGGCGGTCATAGGCTGACAAAGTGCTGCGGGTCTTCTCAGTGAGGTAATCTGCATGGGATTCAGTTGTCCTGTCTTTTTCCTGAGTATGTTCGCATATCACCCTTACTTTGTCAGCACTCATGTCCATTGGTGATATTTTCTCAAGTTTTCGTAAAGCATCGCTTACTGCTCCGATACCCTTTTCTAAAATTATCTCTAACACTTGTAGAAATGTCTTTGCGTCTCTGCTGTAATAGTGCTCGTAGATATATATGGTCTGGGTGTCCGCCTGAAGCAGTGCAGAGCTTCCGTGCAGGGCACCTGGTTTTTTATGTAACGTTCTTAGATAATGGTTAATGTCGATCTTCCAATCATGAAGCTTCGAGAATGTACCGCCGCTATACTGTTGTTGTGGTAGATAATAATCTTATCCGAGAATGTCTTCACGCTTACCATTTTTCCAACTAAAGTATCAGGCACAGAACAATGGTTTTGATTTACCATGATCGTAGAATATTTGTCTACCCGGTTTTCTGAATAAATGCAGCTCTCGAACTTTGGCATTCGGGGAAGAAGATGCTTTTGCTCCTCCATGAATTCCTCCAACGGCACCGTTCCGTCTGTCGCTGCTCTGCTGCTTAGTTTCATGCATTCCTGCAGTAGATATTGATTTGCGCTTGCCAGCGTTTCAAATTTATCAGCTCCAGGTTCACTGAACACGCGCCTTCTGATGAATTCAACGCTCCGTTCAACATGGCCTTTTTCATTGCCTCTTGCTATGTTCGTGAATCTAAAGTTGAATCCATAATAGATGGATAATTCCGTCAGCGCTTTTGTTGGTTCTTTCTCATGCAGTCCCACGAACTTGCTCACTGCTACCCTCATATTGTCATAGACCATTAGCTTGAAACTTCCTTTGGCGTGATCAAAGAATTCCGCACGAGACTGTTTAAAAGCTGCTGTATCCTGTGCTTTGAAGAGCATTGCGTACCGGTAACCGCTCTTTGCCGGAGTGAATACTGCTATTTGATAGTTTTCATAGCCATTGTCTCCGATATCCAGTTTTACTGTGCCCAGTCAAATTCACATACTTCGCCCGGCTTGTATTCCTGCCGTATGAAAGCTTCGCGATGCCTCTCTTCAACAGTCCGTATTGTTCGTTTCACTGTCGAATAGCTGATATTGAATCCTTTCTTTGTAATTAGATATTCGTATATGTCGATCTTCTTCATCTGCTGTTTTGAAAGACCGTTTGCTCGCCGCCATTCATTTAGTTCTAAGCACTCTTCTATTGCTTTGGTGATTTCGGGAGTTACCTTGGTTGGCTGTCGATTTTCTGAGTTGTATTTTGGTTTTTCGACGATCGACTGAATTAGTTCTTCTGGGCTTGCTCCTCGGTCCTGCTGCAGCAGCAATGCCTTCTGATGTTCATACTCGCTTATGTATTTGTTAACGGTGTCCTTGCTCATGTGCATATCTCTTGCAATGCTGCGATTGCTCATTCCATCCAGATGCTTCAATATGATTCTTTGCTTTTGTGTCAACGTGATCACTTCCTTGCCTGGCCTCCTCTCAGCTTGTACTAAAAGGATACCATATTTCTCTCAAGTAGTGACCTAGTTTTCAATGAGCCGCCTGACCTATATTTAGTTTACCATATACAACACTACCCCAGTTCCTCTAAGCATATGTAATAATGATCATCAATACCTTTGTGTATGCCCTTTTCTCCAAATTGCGGAGAATTATAATCATCAACATATGAGTAGATGGTAACCCAATAATATGCTCTAACTAAGGCTCCAAACATATTTTGGGAATCTACATAAGCTTTCACATCATATACTCGATATTCAAGCTCTACCCCTTCCCCCAAATCAGCAAGAACGTTTTGCCTATATTTTACAAAGGATTCATCAAACTCGGGGAACACAGCAGTTGCAGGAGATAATAAGGCGTCCTTAACAACCGATTGTGATTGAATGTATAAATCCTCCAATCCGGACGGTAAACTTTCAGATGTACACCCTGAGATACTGAAAGCAATTATTAGAATAATTAAGATATACTTTACTTTTAATTTCATAATGAAAACCTCAATATTCTTGATGAATTGCTTTATACTTTTTCATATTGACGCGTAAATTATCTAATTTACTATAATCATCTTAAAAGAAATTATGTGTGTCAACAGGGTAAGAGTTTGTTTTGGGACATCCTAAAACATTAATACCAACCCTATCGACACACTATTTTTCCCCGATAGGGGTATAAGCTATTTGAATTTATAAAATACTGTCTGTTGCTATTCAAACCCGGAAGAAAAGAGTAGTAATGATCAACTACTCCTGAATTCCTTCTCCGTCAATAACCGGATATTTAAAATCATCTTCATACACATAGACCTAAACTAAAAAACTTAGTTTTAACAAAAGCACATACTAATTTTCTGAACCTACATATGCTTCAACATTGCAAATTCGATACTCGAGTTCTTATCCTTCCCCTAAATCCTGAAGAACGGTATCATAATACTTTGGCCGTTGCAGGTGTAATTAAATAATCCTATGTTTATCCTCCTGTAATAATGGGCTCGCACCCTGTAAAGAAAAAGAAAGCTAGAAGCAACAGTACAAACTTCTTGCTCACGAATTTACTTATCTTCCTTTACTCCTATAAAAGCTTAGTCGCATCGTACAATACTCTTATTAAGTTCTTTTTGAATAGTGTACGCGATTAATCCGAATGCAACTATAGCCTTTTTGTATTCAGCAATATACCTTCGACCACCAATTAAAGACGCTTCAAAAGTTCTATTAAAAATTATGCTAAAAGTGCCATTATTATTAATAGTTATTAAATAATACATTCCTTTGTATTTAATTTCTGTAAGACTGTTACTAAATGATACTGTCATTCCTAATTGAGTAAGTGGGTATACTAGAATACCAGCAAGATCCTGACCTGAAATCGACACTGGTAGATTAAACTCCAGCTTGCGCAGTTCTCCTAGCTTTCCTATAGCAATCATTTCCTTGATAACTAAAGCAGGTGCGAGGGCAATTAAACCAATCAAATACCATTCTGGTGAATTAATTGCTAACCCATACACTATACCAATTATAAAGAAAACTACGTAAAATGCGCTATAAGGCTTAAGCTTGTCTGGCATAGGCAGGGCATTTTTTAGAATAATCCCGTTATCGTTCATCTTCACTCACCTATATAAGTTAAGGTATTTTTTGAAAAAATAAAACTATCTAAATTTCTCCATTGATCGGTTATGCGATGTAACTCAATATCATCTCATAAATAATATAAGTCACAATCACGATAATCTTGAAGCCGCTCATTATCTGCGTCTTCTTCGCTAGTTATATTCCGACATACTTCATACTCCCACCAGTTCCCTAAGCACGGGACAAAGCGAGAAGAGTACGAAAACTCACCTCTGGACAATTCACCATTTGCGGCTATTTTCAGTACTCTTCCCTGTTCTATTTGAACTTCCTCAAATCTACCTGCTTTTAGCTCGGGTAGTAAAGAGGATCTATAAAGATGCGCCTTTCATAATCTTCGACGAGCCTACAGCTTCGCTCGATCCTGCGGCTGAATATGATATTTATTCCAGCCTAGATAGAATTATAGGTAATAAAGCAGCCATTTTCATATCACATCGATTATCAAGCTGTCGTTTCTGCCAAAGCATTCTTGTATTCGATAAAGGCAGGATCGTACAGTCTGGTTCTCATGAGGAGCTACTCAAGGATAGGAACGGAAAATACTATGAATTGTGGTGTTCGCAGGCGCAATTCTACGTTTAAGGAAAGAGAATGCTGTATGGGTATATATTAGATATTATTAATCACGATAGGCTTGGTTTGGGCTTGTATAGAGCAATCCTTGACAAGGACTACCACCAATCAGCATATCAATTCATACACTGAGACAAACTTACGCTTCTCACTTATTTGAGTTATGTTATAGCACAAAATATATAAGTGAACTCTTAGGACATGCCGACGTAGCGTTCACCTTAAAGATATACGCGCACGTTTTTAAAGATGAGTTAAAAAACTGTGTTTAAAATCTTGACTTCCCGATTGTGAAATATGAGTCAAATTCGCGAATAGACAAATAAAGTCTGTCAAAACGTCTTTTTGATGCAAAATGTATAATGTAAAAAACCCTGTAACCATTATGGCTACAGGGTTTTTTATGGAGCTGCTATCCAGATTCGAACTGGAGACCTCGTCCTTACCAAGGACGCGC
>ENA-UPSB01000757-UPSB01000757.1-bioreactor-metagenome-genome-assembly--contig:-NODE-757-length-47653-cov-18.493298_pt1 | contig 47653 bp, 44 predicted proteins | sample MGYA00238182_ERZ773286 | MGnify/ENA primary metagenome ERZ773286 (study PRJEB29026, sample SAMN07631240) | bioreactor metagenome | isolation source: Switchgrass digestor | place: USA: Dartmouth...
ATTGGTGGCCTAAAATTAGACCAGTAAGTGGCCTAATTTTAGATTGAAATTAACATCCGCCTTTAACTCATCTATAACCCTATTTTTTTTATTGTCTAAAACCTTAGGCGGTCTCATGAAATCAATCCTTCCGGAACTAATTTATCAACCTCGACATTCGCTGTTTTTTTTTAGTCTTACGTCTGTCTGCAGGATTTACTACATCCTTAGGTATAACTGGGACCATCACTAAGCTTGAAAGATCCTGGTATTCTGACTTTTTCACAAAGCATCGGTACTTTCCGTCTTGAAATATTCCACGTCTCAGCTAGTTCTTTTGCTGCTAAATAATTCATCACAAATACCTCCAGCTTGGAAGTATTTAAATTTATTTTATTCCAACATGCAAATAATAGCAAGGATTAACAAGGTTGTGAAATGCAGTATAATAACTAAAAGTCAGAAAATCGGCATAAATAATAGGTAAATACTTAACATTTGTCAGTATATAGTTGTTTTTCTATCAAAAACATACCATAGAACAGCTCTATATTGGCCTTCAATTCCTGTAAATTATGAATATAATCTCAAAAAAACAAAGAAGTCCATGCCGAAAAAAAGGATTTAATAAAGGAAACATAATACTTGCATGATTTTATTTACAAATAGTGTGTCATTACACACTATATTATTGTTAACTTTTACGTACATGTAACCTTTTTTGAAGTTTTCCCCAGTGACGTTTTGTACATCGATCAATAGCCTCTCCAGGGCCAAATACTTTCATAGCTCTATTTACATAAGTTAGAAAATTACCTCTGTGCTTTTTTGTTGCCTTAACACCATAGAATGAATACTTTTTATAAAGAGTACTTTTTGGTATTTTATTTCCTTTCCACGTGACAAAATTTGATTTAACAATAGTGTCAATTTTTCTGTACATCCTATAGTAATATTTTGTTATTGTTTTATCTCGAATAGTAATAACTTTTCCATCAAATGAGAAACCTAAGTAATCAATAATATTTTTCCCATTATTTATATAAGGAAAAAGAATATTATTACAGTTTCTAATTTGGTTTTGTTTATATTCAAATACTTTTGTTTTTTCCTTTTGAAGCTCTAAATTTTTAATTGAACAAATAGCACTTTCAATACTTTTCCATAGATCATATAGCTTTTCTTTATTGCATTGAGGTACTGCTATGATAAAATCATCACTGTACCTTCGATATATTCCATTATTTGAGGTTATCAGATCATTCATTTCTTTATCAAATATCATCATATATATATTTGATAGAACTGCGCTAATAGACGAACCTTGAGGTATTCCATAATCTTCTTCATTTTTTTTAAGATATTTCTTTTTATATTTCCTGAAATCCTTTAAGTCAAGAACTCTTTCTTTCTTGTTCAATTCTTTGTACTTTAAATTGTTAATATCCAATAGACTATCCAACTCAAAAAATGAATATCTCGTTATACTTTTAAATACAGCATAATAATCCTGTGGCAGGCTATTCATATTGAGTAAATCGCATAACCTTCTTTTCAAATAATAATGGTCGAGAGAATCAAAGAAATTTTTAAAATCACCTATAATTATGTAAACTTGGTCATGTTTCCTGATAAAATCAAAAACTTCCTTTGCAAAATGTATATTACATTTATGCAGATTATTGCGATATGCTATGGAACACCGGTTTATTCCATTCTTTATAGCCCATATATTATATATATAATTTAGTTTATATGCATAATACTGATATATATATCTGTCAATATGTGATGAATAAAATATTCCTCTTTCCTTTGGGGGTTTTCTTCCTTCCTTTGAATCAAATTTTATAGTTTTTTTAGTATAATGTATAAAAGGATAAAAACCATGTTTAGCTACTTTTTCTGGGGTTATAACAATGTTTTTAACTTTACTCCAATGGATTTTATTATCAAAATGCGCATAATATTTTATTTTGAATATTCTTTGTTTTTTATTATTCATACGGGTACCCCTAAATCATGAGATACCCATCGGTAGGAAGCAGCATCCTTTTTCCGATGGGCACACATTGGACATGGTTGTCGGGCTTTAACCTACCGTCCAACCAGCTGCTTAATTGCTCCCTAACCGCATGAACTTGTGGTATACTTGGAGGGAGCGGTCAATGTTTACACTGACGATAATCAATATAAACACTGACAGTCTCTCTGTCAGTATAGCATGCGAGATATTAGTTCTCGTAGCCATTCTTGACAGAGCAATATAAGTCCCTTATAGCCATTTCTATAAGGCGTATAATAGCAATTTTTGCTATAATAATTGTATTCTATCACAGTCTTTTAAAAATTGGAATACTTTTCTTGATAGAATTAAATATTTTTGTAGAAATTTATATAATAAAGTAATTTTTATGCATTAACTAATATTTGTAAAAACAATTTATTAAGTTTATATTTACAAACTTGGAATTTACTTTGGTTAATCTATTATCTGGAAGTTCCTACCTCGTTCCTATACTCCAGAATATCGCCGGACTAACAGATCATTACACTTAAATGGCTAAAAACCTGATTACTTTGGCCTCACCAGTATTGAAAATTTGCTATTAATATCGCCATTAAAGTTCTATAACGCTTGTTTGAAACATTATAACATGAGCGATTTATTAACCTTTTCATCATAAGCCATTTATTCACTGTAAACTCGGCATTCATAAAAGAGCATAATTAAATCTGAAATATCAGATTTTACATGTTTTTACTACACAATAAAACCATAGGTTTACACCCGATTCATCCTATATCATAACACCTTCACAACCTCTTGGAGCAGGTAGTTTTAATTTCGTCCTTCACGTGTTTATCGTAATATGCGAATTATTTAATATTTATTTTCCTGTACAGGGAAGGGGAAATGCCCAACTTCTCCCTGAACAGTTTTGCAGAATAGCCGTTGTAGTCCATGTTGCAGGCGGCAAAAGCCTGGCCTATTGAAAGGTTGGGATCCAGAAGCTTTTCCTTTAATCTGTCAATTTTGCAGTTTATGTAGTATTCATGGGGTGTGATGCCGGTTTGTTTCTTGAAGAGTTTTATAAACTGTGCCTTGCTGAGGCAGGCAGCCCGGGCTGTCTCACCCAGGTCAAAGGGCTCACGCCAGTGCGTTTCAATATGGTGCTTTGCCCATGCAATTTCTTCCCTTCCGCTGTATATTTTTTTAATGAAGAAAACAGCGGCAAAGTATTCGAATTTATCGTTATTGTCTAACAGGGGAAAACATGTAATGTCAGTGCTTATTACCTGTATATCCTTGTCTACCGTATTGTGATAACGTACCAGCTCCTGGTACGGTGCATTGAAATCTTTCAGATAAACGGTTTTTCCCGTCAACACCTGCCTGATCTGATCCATAAAGCCAAGGTTTTGCACTACAGGATCTTCAAAAACATTGTATTTGTTTACATGGATTTCCACGCTTCTGATGCCTATATTTTCAAGCGTTGCTCTGTTTATCAGCCTTGATGTACCGTCAACCGAGAATACCTGTATCGGGTAAGGAAATAGTTCAATCAATTTCTCCAGCAATTCCTGTTTATCAATTAGTGACTGAAATGTATTTGCCAGGTAATTCTGCGTAAGATCGTTCTGACGTTCCACGGATTACCCCTCCCCCTCTTTCCAGTAATCCAGACTATTCAAGCTGACCTGTTTATTAATCCTGCCCGGGGGAAAGGAAATCCTGCCCGACAGGTTCAATTATCTCCGGGATGTTTTGCCTGCAGGTATAATAACTGTTCTTGTTTCAGAAAATTTTTCCTTAAGCCTGTTATATTCTATTCTAATCCAATGCAGGCAATTTATCAACGATTCCGTAAGCAAATTTATAAATATAAATTTTTGCTTTTACCACTGTGCAGAACTGACCTTTTTCTTTTCCACGGACAGCGGAAAGGCGACCATGAGGATAAAAATATTCTCGGTGTGCTCAGTTTTTATGAACCCGCCGTATGATTCCACGACTTTTTTTATGTTCTGCATGCCGATACCCCTGGTTTTGTCATCTTTTGTTGAGGCATAGTTTCCGTCGCGGACATTCAGGAGTCCGTTATATGAATTTTTGATTTTGATAAGAAGCTGATTGTTCAATACCATTACTTCATTTGAAATGAAGCGTGCGTCGTCATTATCCATAATACTGCAGGCTTCAATGGCATTTTCCAGGGCGTTGCCCAAAACAATGCAGAGATCTGTGTCGCTTAAAGAAAGCTGTTTCGGGATGCTGCAGGAACAGTAAAACGGGATGTCGACTTCTTTGGCCTTCAGCGAGTAATACCCCAGGATGGAGTTTGCCACGGCGTTTTCGCAGAAAAACGGAATTGGATCTGTTTCGGTTTTTACGGTGTAATCGCCGATGAAACGTTTCAGCTCGTCATATTTTCCTTCATCGATAAGCCTCCTGATGGCATTTACAAAATGGCGGGTATCGTGTTTAATTGCCCGGATCTCATCCATTTGCCCGCTTAAAGCACCATAATACTGCTTCTGGATGGAAATCTGGATTCTCGCCTGTTCCAGCCGGGATGAGGATACTGCCAGATCCTTGTACACTTCTGCAATCCTGAGCGCTGAAACTAAACTTTGGATAAACAGGCATGCCGAAAGCATTATCAGCAGTGCAAGCGACAAATTCGGGTAAATGTTGCCGTTGATGTAGTAACAGTCGATAATCAGCCCGGAAATGGCAAGAATATTGCTCCAGAAGATTAAAATACCATACTTTTCCATGTTATGACGCCCGAAGAAAACCTTGAAAAATGAATATATTTCAAGAGCAAATGATGAAACAGGGAGCAGAATAGTCAAATAGCGGTTATAAATATCATTCGGTACGAAAAGATACGCCAGGTATATAATTATATAGTAAATTAAAAAACCGTACTTTTCCTTATTGGAAAAGGAAATACCGAATTGCTCACGGATTAGAAATATCAGCAGAAACTTAAGCACGAATGTAACCAAAAACATAAGCTCATTGGTATCTTCATATGAAAGACCGAAAAATACTGATTTCTGCCAGAAACCATAGAACTCGTTGGTCAGCATAATACGAAGAATCATTAAAATGCCCATGGAAGGAAGCCATGCAAAACTGATGTTTTTCCGGAAGGGAAGTATGTTCACAACAAAAAGGATGAAAAAGGAAAACAGGACCGTTCCGAAAAGAATAAACCGTATACCGGTTCTGCGTGTATCTTCCCTTACAGCCTGCGCATATTCTTTCAGCACGGGAGCCTTGTAGAGCCCTGAAAATCACGTTGTTGCCAATTCAATAACAATTTCATGGGAATCCTTTTCAGGCAATGTTACAGGATAATACCGTGCCCTCGGAACAGTAAACACCTCTTCCAGATTTTTTGAAACCGTGCCGCTTTCGGACGCAAGGATTCCGTCTATGAAAACACGGTATGCGCTGCCGAATTCGGGTATTAAGACAGTAACCGGATTTGCATAATCCAGGCCATGTACGGTAAGGTGATAGCTTCCGAAACCGTCCGCCGGCAGCAGTTTTCCGTCGATTTCGTACCTGGACCAATAATCTGGCACTTTGATATATAAATCGGGATCTTGCTCCTGCTGTCTGTCGGTAACCGTCAGGCGGTTCCAGTAAAACTCCCACGTTCCGTCCAGGATTATTGTCCCCGGAAGTGAACTGCCCGACAAATCCATATTCCCGTCCGCTGCTGTCGGAGCCCCGGTCAAATCATGGTAAAGCATGGTATATACTACGGGCAGATGGGTGAACAGGACGACAAACAAAAACCCAAGCAACAGGGATATTTTTGCGTTTCCGGCTTTTTCTTTCATGACATTACCCTGCCGATACGAGAGAACAAATACTCGTAATAGCGTTCCTTTGCAGGTTTTAAATACTTTTTCGAAACATTTATGACTACTTCCCCGATTCGGAAATAATTCCTGCCCATTTCGGTGACATGGATCGTGTTTACAACAAAACTCTTGTGGCAGCGGATAAACAACCCGGCAGGCAGCTCTTTGCAAAGATCATCCAGCTTTCCGTAACACTGAAGGAAATCCCCGTCAGTTTTATGGAAAAGGATAACCTTGTTATTGCTTTCAATATAAAGGATATCGCGGTAGGCCAGGCTGTAAATCTTTGACTTGTAGCTGAACCGGATTTTCTGGCTGGTTTCCTTCTTTAGATCTTCCAGTGCGCGGTCCAGGATGCGGTACAGTTTTTCCCGGTCCAGCGGCTTTACGATATAATTGAAGGCAAAAACATCATATGCCTGCTGATAATGTTCCGTGCTTGATGTGATAAAAATAATTTTGACATCCTTTTTCTCCCTGCGAATCCTTTCGGCTGTTTTAATTCCGTCAGAATCCGACATATAGATATCCAGAAAAAGGATGTCAATGTTATGGCCGCATTCCTGAAAATCATCTATCAATGACTGTCCATCATTAAAACAGATGATATCAAAAGAAGAGTCATAAGCATATAGAGCTTCTGATAACAGTTTTACATCATCAGCCGTATCATCGCATATTGCAATGCAAACAGACATATAATCCACCAGCGTATTTAAAATCCGTTGATATGCATTGTAAACAAACTCTGTCATCATCTTGCTGCATGTTAACATAATACAACGTTTTCAATATACTGGCAAGATCTTTCATTAATTTTCAATGATATCTGTATTAAACACCAATAAACTCTTTGCCCCCGCGACGGCTTTTGACGCGTTAATCATCCCCCATCCCGTTTCTGTATCATAACCTTCAATACCCAGGTCCTCGGCCGATTGGTACAGGATTTCCCGAAGCCCGGCGGCGCTCAGTTCCGGGTTTGCTTCAAGCATTAGAGCTGCAACACCTGCTGCGAAACCTGCGGAATATGAACTTCCGCTGACCCTTACAGTCCTTGCCCTGTTGTTAATCGGCACGACTGGAATATCCATACCGGGAGCAACCAGCTTCACCGATTCATTCCTCTGTGAAAATGCAGCAACCTCACGATGCACGTTAACAGATCCCACTCCTATTACCGTTTCATAGGCGGCGGGATAATAAACATCATCCGGTGAAGTGCGGTTTTGTATTGCCCACAGCCGATATTACAACTGCATTTTTCTCCTCTGCATAGGCTATTGCCGCCCTCAGGTTTTCATCATCATACAGTACACCTGAGCTTATATTGATAATCCGGCATCCGTATATATCAACGGCATCATATATGGCATTGCAGATTGCGTCAACCCCGCCGTTCGCAGGTACCCCGGATATATGCCTGCTGTAATATACCAGCGGGACAATCTCGGCACCGGGTGCAATACCTTTAAGACCCAGTCTTTCAGAACCCAGGATAATTCCGGCTATTGCCGTGCCATGCCCGATTAGGTCGTCGGTGCTTCCGTCGGGAAACACATAGTTTGTTCCGTCTGAAACGTGGGTTTCATCAATGTATTTGAGTGAAACACCGGTATCAATGAGGGCTACACGTACCCCGCTGCCGCTGTATCCTGTTTCGGCGGCAATCCCGAAAGGCCATATGTTTTCGCCCTGTTCAGCCAGAACGGGCTGGGACATGGACAAAATTAAAACAAGAATGACAGCAAATATCCTGTATCTTTTGTGCTTAAAGAACTTCATATTTATCACCTTTAAGCCGCCGCAGAAGATTCCGCGGCGGCCGGTTTTGCTTTATGCCAATTACTCGCCCTTGAGAATTAAATCAATAAGCCTTATGAACATTGTACAGCTCTCTGCCCTTGTGGTGGCTGCAGCCGGATCGAATATATTGCCCGGCTTGCCGGTGACTATTCCAAGGCTGCGGCAGATTCCCACTTCCTCCAGTGCCCATGAGCTGATGGCGTTATTATCAGCAAACGACATTGCTTCGGTTACACCTGAGAAATCGTAACCCAGGTATTTCAGGAACCTGACAAATATTACGCACATCTGCTCTCTTGTAATCCTGTCATTTACTCCGAACAGATCGTTACCGTAGCCGTTGACAATTCCGCTGTTCGCTGCCCATGCCAGGGCTACGCTGTAGTAAGAGCCGGGAACGGCATCCCTGAAGTCAACGGTTCCGCCTTCAGGCTGACCTGCCAGCCTCCACAGAACGGTGACAAACATCGCTCTTGTCATATCACCGTTCGGATCGAACTTACCGTTTCCGATACCTACAAACAGTCCCCGGGCCGCTGCCTGGGTGATATAGTCATCTGCCCAGTGGTTCTTTGTATCTGTAAACGAAACATCACGTATCTCAAGGAAGTATTCACCGTCAACCGGGGCTATGAATGACAGAACACCGTTGGCAACAGAACACATCGGGACATATACCTTTCTGCCGTTCACCATATAATAGGGAACCAGGCGTTTAGCATCGACATTTTCAGGAATGCGGTAAGATACTTTCCGGCCTGCTTCTGTTGTTACAGAATACTCGGAAGGAGGAGTTCCTGTTGTATCCTCGGTTCCCGGTTTCACGGTATCGTCCGCAAACCATACTCCGCCGCCTGATCTTGAAGACCTGTATGCGAAGTTCGCGGTGGCAACAACGTTGTTATTCGGCATCGTAAAGGTTATTGTCGGCGATGAAGTATTGCTTACACTTACGCCATATAATGTCCATCCGGTGAAATCATAGCCTGAAGCCGGAACAGCGGTCAGTGTTACGGTATCACCCGGTGCATATACTCCGCCGCCGGTCACACTGCCTCCCGGTGTGGAGCCTGTTACTACCATGTATCCTGAGTTGTATTTCTCGGCACCGAAAGTTATGCCTGCCGAAATTGAGCCATCATCCACTACTTCCAAAGAGCCGGTTACAAATCCGACACTTCCTGCCCCAATCGTAAGCGTACCGTCGCTGTCTATTGAGGCGGTTCCTTCTACTGCTGCGCAGAACCAGGAAACAATATTCTGGTCGGTAATGTAAAAGGTTATACCGTTGTCCGTACGAGCGCCCAGCGACAGTTTATGAGTCGTGGAACTCAGTGGGTTGGACGTTATATTACTGTTATCCCATTTAACACCGTCTACATAAATTTCAAGTGAGCTGATATTTGAAAGCCCGCCATGGAATACCTCCGCCTCAAAGTTCGCCGAGGTATTGCCAACTTCATCCGACGCATATATGACTACCTTATGGCTTGAAGCACTGTGCGCATCAGGCAGGGCTATATTGAATGCAAATGTACCGTTGCTGTCTATTGTGCCATTGAGTTCTGATATACTCTTCTTTTCGCATACTGCCCTACCGTTGCAGTACACGGTGAAAAGCGCATCGGCATCGGTAACACCCGTAACGGTGAGAGTACCGTCCTCATTGAAGAAGCTTCCGTTCACAGGTGAACTTAACAGGAGCCTCGGTGCCAGCGTATCCACCGTAAAGGTATAGGTTTCCTGAAACCGTCACCGTTAGGTCCTTTACCCCTGATTATCAGGGTGTGAGCACCCTCGGTCAGCCCGGTGAGGGGTATAGTTGCAGTTTTGCCGCTTATGTCGTGCGGCATGTCATTCAGGTTTTCCGCTCCGTCGAGCTCCCATGTTCCGGTAATGTCCTTGTCGGATGTCACGGTAAATGTAATACCATTTGACAGATAGGTATCAATGTTCAGTGTTTCATTTCCGTCCTTACGTGTTACAACGACAGGAGTCTTGTCTGCTCTTACGCTTACAGCAGGCGGAACAGGCACAGGCACTCTTACCGGCGTTGCATTAACGACATCCGCTACATTGCCCGAAGCCGAATAGAAGTATTCGGAACTCAGTACCTGGGTTTCATATTCTTCGTCTTCATCGGTGTTCACAAAGTTGCATGCAATTACACCAATCCGGTAATCAACACCCGAAGTAAGGCCTTTAACTGCAGTCTTCTGATCATCCCCTGAGAATACATAGTTGCCTCCGACTACCAGGGTATTATCCTTTATATTGTCTTTTTCCACAACAACGCCGTTCACATCCGAAAGTACCCAGCTATTGCTTTCGGCGTCATACTGATACACATTTACTATATAAGCATCGGCTGAGGGATTGCTTATTTCTATTCCCAGCTTATAGTCACCTGCAGGTTTCACATTGGTTATCGTAAACTGATCCGGAGTTTTCGGGTTCACAATATCAATGTTATTACTGCTGTTGATCACGCTGTTTAGCGTGTCGTTCTGGGTGTATACCGCACGGACATAATATGAGTCTGTTGGAATACTTCCGGGTATTGCAAAGTTTTTTTCTCCGCTTTCAATGTCACTTCTGCCGGTAAGTTCACCCAGAAAATATCCGGATTCATCGGTATTACCCCTGTCTGAGACAAGGAAGAACTTAATACTGTCGAGATCCCCAAGCTGGGTACCCGACCAGGTAACCTCGACAGAATTGCCTGTAATGCTTCCGCTTACCGAGGTAACCTCCGGCATCACATCCACATTGTACATTATGACTTCTGCCGGAACAGGTGTTGTAAAGTTCCAGTCCTTGTCATAGACACTTGGATCGGTCATGCTGAAGGCAAAGGAACCCTTGCCCGTTTCGGGATCATATGTCACATTGCCGTTTGCCTTATCAACGTTTTCACCGTCACAAAGCGTAATTTTGTAGGTATTACCGTTATTGTCCCCTATTCCTGGGGCAATTATGGCCTTTGCTATGTTAATTGCGTGATCAAGATCATTTGCGTCATAATTTACCACGATCAGTGCATCGGACGGTGAAGCTTCCGATCGTGTGCCCAGGTTGAATCTATGGTTACGCTTGCTTATATCTGAATAAAGTGAAGCTGTGCCCAGAAGCCTTGGTACTTCGTCAGGATTATCGGTTATCTCGGCAGCAATTGCAGCACTGATGTTCGTTCCTACGCGCATGTACAAAGTCCTGTCGTTTTCCGCGTCATAGTACACAGGTCTTTCTTCCAGTCCCAAAAGATCCGGGTATGTAGGTTTTGCAGTCACGCCTGAACCCCAATCGAAGTCTCCTCCCCAATAATATGCCACACCGAGGTCGACAAACAGTACCTCCATCTTGCCCCATACCTTTTCTGTACTGATACCCAAATCAACCTGGCCTACCTTGAACCCTCCTACAATCGGTATTGACTTGGGTATGTTTACAACCGCGCGGGCAAAGGCTTCAAAAAACTATTCTTCGTATCCTTTACCCTCAAGGATTATATATCCCGAACCGTTGATTATATCAAACAGGCTCAGCTGGATACTTCCCAGGATTTTCAGATCCGGGTACCAGTCAAACTGGACCATCGCTTTTTTCACTGCAACCAATGAGGTTTTCTTAATCTTGATATCCGATGCAGTAAAGGAAATTCCTCTCGGTCCGAGGGATAAATCAGCCCTTGCCGAAAGCACCTTAATCAGGTCAAAGCTCACGGACAGCAGCAGTTTCAGCGGCGGGACCGTACTAGTCATGAATATGGTGTCGTAAATATTCTCCAATCCTCCTCCGCCGCCGGTAATCCAGATAACACCATGACCGTCTATGTTGACGCCCGGTTCAAAATCTGAAACAAAAAGATACAGTTTATCGGGAATCGGGATGTTTTTATAGCTCTTAAGCGTCAGTTCAGCCTCTATGCTGAAGGTCGGGAGTTTTACCTCACCTTTAAGGCCTGCCTGCCAGTTTCCGATGGTATTTACCTCAAGCTCACCCTTGATCTTCGGCATGCCTTCCACGTAATTCGGGATTCCTATTTCGACTTTAAAATGGAAACCTATAAAACCTTCGCCGCAGCCATACAGGATATCCTCGACCATGACCGAGGCGGCTCCTTTGTTCTCCCCCTTTTTCTCAACCGAAAAATCGAAGTTTTTGTCATAGTTGCAGTACAGCCAGTCTGCATACTCGCCTCTTTCGCCGTACTTGTAGTATCTCCAGAACCCCTGGAGTCTTGTCCAGTAGGTATCTTCCTTTTCATTTTCGTCGGGTTTCCCCCCGGGGATAAGGAATCCCAGGTCAAGCTTCGCTCCGAAGGAGATTACCCTGCCCACTTCATTGTCATTGTCATCCAGTATGACGCCAAGTTTTCCGTATGCCAGGTTGAAAACCATTCCAGCAAGTGACTGGGCAGTGCCAAAAACGCTTGGCCATACAAGGGTTATGGGCTGCTGGTTGAAGTTTTCCTTTCTTACCCCGTTCTCATCATACGGTACGAGGCCATAATCATCTCCCTGTCTTATGGTTGTAAAGGCTGCCTCACCCTTCCAGACTGAGGTCCTGGAGCCGGAAGTATAGAGTGAACCGTCAAAATGCAGCTGAATATCACCAAATTCTCCCGACTTCTCCAGGTAAAACAGGGTGAGGACTCCCTCCTCGAAATCAATACAGTTATTGATGGTTATACAGTTATTAATCTTGTTATCCATCGTTTTGACTGATGTTGCCCTGACCTTTGAAGGCTGCATGGTTCTTGTGTCGGGATCGAAAACCTCTTCCACGATTTCGAACTCGCCGCGCAATTCAATCAGTATCTCCACATAGTCCTTTTTATATGATTCACCGGTCCATATTCCCAACTGTTTATATTCCTGGAATTCCGCTTCATTCCGGAAGGATCTTATCCTGTAGGCAGGCAGGTTGTTTCCGCCCTTTGTCTGTATTACGGCTATTACACCATAGGTGTCGTTTTTGAACATTGGATTGTCGCTTACCATGAAGGAAAGCGCAGGCGCTGACATCTTCCGGTATTTTTCAGGCACAATCCCCAACTGTACCGCATTATCCGACCATTCGAACTGCACGTACCACATAGTGGGTACCATATCTGCAGTTACAATTATATCCAGCTTTGTCGGGTCAGGTTGAAGCACATTTTCCTTGGAAATGGTTACCTCTTCCGGTTTTTTGCCTTTTGCCTTCTGTTCTTCTGTTATGTACTCATACAGCTTAACGGTACAGTTTCCGCTCTGTATTGATTCATAAAGCAGTTCCATGTGTGTACCGGTTACAAACAAGTGCCGTGTACCTTTGTAGTAAATAACCAGCGGGGAAAGCATTGTGAAGGTAAACATGGGCAGTTCGTTGTTGGTACTGGGGCAAAGAATATAGAACGAATTCTCTGCCAGTAATTTGTCCTCGGTAAGAGCCGGGCCTGATGATGTATCAAATACCCTTATTTTCACCTTTCTGAATTCGGTTCTTTTTGAGGGTTTTGCTGAAAACAGCAGCGTTTCGGATATGGTTTCACCTACAGTGAACTCCGAGTATGCTACTGTATAGGGGGTCATGTCATCGTAGCTTACACCCGGTATAGCCTGACCGTTCGAATACAGCGGCATAATACCCGGTTCAGTGTATATTGCAACGGTTATATTGCCATACTGCTTCGCATTTTCCTCCGCAAGATTGCTTATAACCATCTGTACCGCAAAGTCGGCCATTCCCAGGTTCAACTGCGGTATATATTTTTCTCCTGTGCTGTCAAGGGTCAGCTTTGTAGGTGCGGTCAGGTCGACTGTTACGGTGCTTTCCTCTTTTACATCATGATGGGAATAAACACCGTAATATGTAAGCAATGATCCAAGCCCGCCCGAACCCGGAATACTGCCTAAATCGTAATACAGGGCATAAGCACTGTCAGCAGTCAGGTATTTGTTGTATGGATCGGTGAAGTCAAGCGTATTATCGGGCGCAAAGGAGAATAAAGAGGAGGCAAGGTTGTTCCAGTGCCCGAAGGCAACCTGGTATGGCAGCTGTCCCTGCCTGCTCACTGTATAAGCTGTAATTGACGGACTGTACGGGTCATCATAGGCAAAGAAGTTCTGCGGAATTGAGTCGGATGCCGTGAGAACGGCTTCTGTTTTTATGACACGATAATTGTTATTTTCATCAATTACCTGGTAGCATCCAAAATCCCTGTTCCCAAGAGCAGTGTCCAGAAGAAGCCGCGCCCTGACGCTTACCTGTTTTTGGCCGAGGTTCATCACATAATATGCAATGCTGACCATTCCGTGCTCGTTTGCACCTTCACTGACCAGTGAGATAACCTGCTGGAAAACGAGATCGTCAACTTTCCACATGGCTGATATTTCGCTTTCACTCAGCTTCTGCACATCGACAGCCGAACTGGACAGTCCAAGGAACCCATAGCTTCCGCCGAACAGGTACTCCCTTACGGTACCGTCCGCATATGTCACCTCAAAGGATGTGAAGGATGTATCATACTCATCCCTGTGATACAAAAGGGCTTTATTGTCGTCCGATTTCTTCAGCTTGTCACCTTTTACCGTATTTATCGAAAAGCCGCCGTTCTTTTCCGATACATTTACGGTTATATAGTCATTTGCTATCGTAACTGCTCCGTCGGATGCCGCCATTGCCACATATAGCGTCTGACGTGCTGTTATATGTAACGGAATTTACATCAGCGTCTTTGCCTGAACGCAGTATAATCTTATAAGGAGATGTTTCGGTTACGTTAATTACGAATTTGTATTCCTGGACATAACCGATTTCCATGAGGATATCCTCAATAGTCCGGGTTTCACTTTCACCGCTGTATCTGCCCACACTTTCATACCTGTCACCATTCAGCTTTTTGTAAATGTAGATATCATACTCAGGAGCAGTGTCATCCTGGGCCGGTCCTGCAGACGGAACAAGCCTGATCCCTGCTTCTTCAAGGTCTGCTGTTACACTGCCGACTTTTCCGGCAGGATCCATGTATTTAAATGTATAGGATGTTGTTGTATCCCACGGGTAGAAGGTATAAGACTCCAGTGTTCCGTCATACGGCATTGTCGGCACATTGGTTACATAGTAGGCAGTAACCGGTTCTGAAGTTTCCGATACCCCGTCAGGCAATTCATAGGAACAATCTTGCAGTGATGTCTCCATGGGTGTTTTTGTCATCGGAAAATCTATGTTTTCATTGAATTCAACTTTAATATATACAGTGTCACCAGGTTTAATATAATAAGGTTTGTTATCCTCATACTCTTTCCAGTACACTTGTCCGTTGTAAACAAGTGACACATATCTGAGTTTGTTTCCGTTCTCATCACAGGGGTATGCTTTTACAACCGACGGCCCTGCCATATCCCTGAGTGTGACAACAATGTCTGATACATATCCGTCTTTGCAATCACATTCTTTAAAGGTTTTCAGGTACACTATTGAAAGGTTTATACCGAGCTGACTCTGTCTGACAGGCGCAAACACAAGATCACCAACACGAAGCCGGTAATCTTTTTTTTTTTGTCCTTTTTCAAATTGTTTTCCGTCTATCCTGATACTGTCATATATGTCTTCAATAATCTTGTTTCCCTCTAATCTGGATGCTTCGAGTTCAAGGTTATGATATGTAAAAGACGTGGCTCTCTGAAAACCAATATACCTTGTATGCTCATGCTTGTCATTACCTAAAAATGCACTTAGATTTATTTCCAGATGACCCGCCTGAGCCATCCGGCCATAACCGTTATAGTATACATAATTGTTGGAATCAGTTGTGCCCAAAAAGTCTTCCCAATAGTGATTTACATTAGTGTAAGCCTTGTATTTTGTAAGCGGGGCAAGCCCTTTGAACTCAGACACAGTATTGTAATATGAACTTATCACGGCAAAATCTGTATAAAAAGCAACAATCTTTTTTTGATCCCTGAACATTTCTCCGTTAAAAACAGGATATTTTATTTTTACGGGATCATAGATAACCGTGTCTTCTGCACGGGCAGGTACTGCAAACTGGGATATGATGTTCAGGGCAATCGTGAAAACCAGCAGCACCGAAAGAAACCTCTTTTTTTTGTCTTTCATATTAATTCCCCCAATGCAATTATTTGTTTCATGTATCATAATTTCAGATAAATAATAAACAGCGGGTTTTACCCGGACAGGTATATACCCGGTAATACATACCAATCACCTTTCCAGAACAAGATCTCGGAACGTAATCAGCGAAAATACCTTTTTCACTGATATGCGTCAGTTAGTCTCTTACCGGACACCGATTTTCCAGTGATTCTGCTTAAGACAGAAACAGTCGGATGTGATACTTAGGTTTGCTTAAGCAAGAAAATTCTGCAAAACAGCTCCGTTCAGGAAATATTTGTTTTCCTGCAATTGTTTTGTTATTCATTTTAGCACTAAAAAACTATTGATAGATTGATCTGGCGAAATTGGATATTTTTTTGGCGAAATTGGATATGGAACAATCATTCCGGATTTTTGAAGTATATAAATATACCCCTGATATATTTTCAAATTCCATATCAGAGGTTATTGGCAGATGATATGAGATAATACATATGTGCCAAGAAGGAATGAAAACAATTTACGTTATTGTTTTTGAAAGATAAAGACAGATTACGAAAGTTATATTATTTCAGTAAACCATCACTGGACGGTAAACCGCCTCAGGTAATTAACATATCGTGAGTGAACCACTGCATAAAAAATAATGTTCAATGCGAGAAATACTCCCATAACCGTAAGAAACTGGGTTAAAACCGACGAATACAGTACCGTCTGCAGCACGTTTATTGCAAAATACGTGTGAATTCCGGCAAGAATGTAAGGCACAAAAAACAATACCGCGGTCTGTACTCCTGCCACTTTTTTCATTTCCTTAAAACTCAGCCCCAGTTTTGACATGCCCGTATATTTGCTTTTTTCCCGGTTCAGGTCGGTATAAAGCCTGAAATACAGGAAACTGCCGGCTCCCAGGAAAAATATTGCACCAAGGAAGAAACCAACGTATAAAAACAGTTTTTTATTCTGATTTTCAAGGTTATACCCTTCTATCCTTGTTGACCAGAAATACCTGCCGTATTCTCCCGTACCAAGTATATCCCTCAGTTTTTCAGTTACTTCGGTCATGTTCAGCCAGTCCTGTATATCATAAGACCAGGAATGGTATTTTTCCTGTATATCCGTTATTTTACCGTATGTTTCGTCGCTGACGACAACCAGGTTTCTGAACAGGCCTGAATAGAAAATAACTTTCGGTGCCGTTCCGACCACTTCGAGATTTATTTTTCCGCCGTCAAGCGGAATATTTTTCTGGCTCAGGGTCTTGTCCCTTTTCGGATCAAACCTTACATACACAGGTACCAGCAATGCCTGGTTTTCATTCAGTTCGGCCTTTTCAAGCCCCAGTGCTGATACCCGGCTGTTATAATCCGAAAGCTTAATAACGTGAACCGTGTAATTTTCGCCTGATACCTGCTTTATTATCTCGCTTCTGTACTTTCTGAACTCAAACCCGTGGCTTTCAAGCATTTCATCAATTATCCGGATATGCCGCTCTTCATTTTCATTACTGCTGTATGACGTATAAGTAAGTGCGAAAGGATTGTCCTTCAGTGACTCGTCTTTTACCACCGAACTCAGTGCATACACCGCTGTTATAGCAGTAAAGGCAACCGCGGAAAGAATCGTGACAAGAAAAAGCATGCGGGTATTGTCCCTTATACGGTATATAAGATCGGAAATCCACAGCATATTCGTTTTGTTCATGTAGAAATTCCTGTTTTGTTTCAACCGGTGCAATACAAAAATACTGAACTGGGCGAAAAACAGGTAAGTTCCGGTGACCACGACTGCTGTTATGACAAATTCAGCATAAGGCATATTTTCAACGGACAGAACAATCCTGTCCAGAAACGGGGTAATCCCGTACAAGTGCGGGGAAACCGCCATGAAATAACCCGACCCCAGCAGCAGGACAGCCGCAGCGGATAAAATTACCGAAAACTTTATCTCCCTGTTTGCTTTTTTTGCACCCTTTAAGAGATCAATTATGCTGCTTGTGCGTATAATAACGGGAGTCAGTGCAGATATGCCCAGGAATATAAATGTAAAGAAGAATGTTGTCAGCAATATCGCCTGGTACGGAAAATAAAACGAAAGAGAATCATATTCAAGGATATTGCTCAAAATCATTAATAACAGTTTTGAAAACACCAGTCCGGCGAATATACCGCAAATAACCGCCAAAAATCCTATTATCATATTCTCAAGGAATAACAGCCTTCTTAACTGCTTCCTTGACATACCGAGTATCATCAGTACTCCGAATTCCCTGCTCCTGATTTTCAAAAATGCGCTTACCGATATCAATACAAACAGGAATGAAAATACAAGAATGGCTGCCTCGGTTTGCCCCATAATCAGTTCAACAGCACCGCCGCTCCGGTCCGCTATAACGGGGTGAAACAAGTTGACCGCAAAGGAGAAGAATACCATAATGGTAAAAACACTGCTCAGGAAATATGCCAGGTATACCCTTGTATTTCTTTTCACATTATTAACGGCGAACTGTATAAAAGTCATTTTCATCACCTCCCAGCAGGGAAAGAACATCAATAATCTCCTGATAAAATTTTCCACGACTGTCTCCCCTGTGAATTTCATTAAAAAACCGTCCGTCCTTTATAAATATCACCCGATGGCAGTAGCTTGCTGACCTGGGATCATGGGTTACCATCACAGTGGTTACCCCCGTATCCCTGTTGATGCTTTCAAACAGTTCCATTACATCCCTTGCCGCTTTTGAATCAAGATTACCGGTAGGCTCGTCAGCAAGCAGGAGCAAAGGAGAGTGGATAATTGCCCGTGCAATGGCCGTGCGCTGTGCCTGGCCGCCCGATACTTCATACGTCCTTTTTGAGACAACATCTGCTATACCGAGTTTTTCTGCAACCTCCTTCAGTCTCCTTTCCATATCAGGGACTTTATAACCGTCCAGGGTCAGAGGAAGGACAATATTCTCCCCGATGGTCAGTGTATCAATCAGGTTAAAATCCTGGAATACGAACCCAAGTTTTCTTCTTCTGAACAATGCCAGTTCCGGATTATTCAGTCTGTAGGGATTCTCACCGTTTACCAGGACTTCTCCCGTTGTTGGGGGATCAATGGTGGAAATTACATTAAGGAGGGTCGTCTTGCCGCTTCCGGAAGGCCCCATAATCCCGACAAATTCACCTTTCCCGATATCCAGGTTGATATCCTTCAGTGCACAGTGCTGCACCCTGTCTCCATACACTTTTGAAATGTTCCTCAGCTTCAGTATTTCCAATTCCAATCATCCTTTCGTCTTTTGATACGTTTATTTTAAGGCAGCCGTGCACCGTGTGCCATCGATTATCATTACACGAATCTTACATAAATGTAATATAGCTTCAGCTGTTAAAAATAATTCTTACAGCAGTGCCTTCACCCGGATCGGACTCTATTTCTGTAATGTGTCCCAGTTTTTTGCATGCCTCATTTACAAGGTATAGTCCCATACCCGTAGACTCACCGAATTTTCGGCCGTTTTCCCCGGTGTAAAAAGGCTCAAAAACCCGGCGGATATCCTTTTTCGGAATACCCACGCCCTGGTCTTTAATCTCGAGAATCTTGCCTTTTTCGCATTCATATGCCGATACGGTAATTTTTTTGTTCTCCCCTTCGGTGTATTTAATAGCATTTACAAGCAGTTGTTCCACTATGAACTTAAGCCATTTCCTGTCGGATTTTACCGATATGCCTGTATCAATCCTGACTTCCGGGTAAAGCTTTTTGCGTATAAAATATCTTTTCTGCTCATTTATGGCTTCGATAACGACACTGTAAAGCAAAACCGTCTCAACGACAAAATCGTTTTCAAAATTTCCAAGCCTTGCCATATTCAGTGCCATGTTCAGTCCTCTGCTTATGCGTTCCAGCTCCTGCCGGATATTGTCCGCACAAGGCTCGCATTCGTTTTCCTGGAGTATCAGGTGAATTACCGATATCGGCGTTTTCATCTGGTGAACCCACTGGTGAATAAAGGTTAGATGTTCCTCCTGTTTCTGCTTGTACATACGGATCTGTTCCCGGAACATGCTGTACTGTATACGGAGCAGCCTGTTAACGGCTTCGGCCAGCGGAGCATTTCCGGCGGAAGACAGGATATCTTCAAGCCTGGACGGCATGCAGCTTAATTTATCATATAACCTTTTATGGGAAAAATAACGGTACAATAAAAAAACGCCCAGGAAGAAGGTACTTAAAAAAATAAAGTAGTTTACATTCTCCCGGGTATCAAATCCGCCCAGCTTCCTGTAAAACAAAAACAAAGCAAACATATTGAAAACATACAGAAATACGAACGGCAAATGATCGCGGAAAAAAATTTTCATGACTTATTCCTCCAGGAAGCATTCAGTCTGTACCCATGCCCTCTTACTGTTTCAATTGCATCATCAATACCGATCTCCTGCAGTTTTTTCCTGAGCCGTGCCACATTTACGTTAAGTGTATTTTCATCAATGAAGGTACGGTCGTCCCACAGCTTTTCCATCAGCACATCCCTGCTTGCAGCCCGCGGTGACATGCGCATCAAAACTTCAGCAAGCACGGCTTCCTTTTTTGTCAGCACGGTGGAATTGCCGTTAAAATGCAGTTCGGGTCTCTCCGGGTATAAGACAAGCCCGTCGAGCTCTATTTTTCTTTCCTCTGAAACACCGGGGGCATATGCACCATAGCAGCGCCTCAGCTGACTTTTTATTTTTGCGATTACTACATCGTAATAAAAAGGCTTTGTTATATAATCATCCGCACCGCTTTCGATTCCCATAACCTGTTCCATTTCGCCGTCACGGGCAGAAATAAAAATGACGGGTACAGTGGATACCTGTCTTATTTTTCTGCACCAGTAAAAGCCATCATACTTCGGCAGGTTGATGTCAAGCAAAACAAGGTGCGGATTCTCCCTGGCAAATATGTCAAGGATCCTGTCAAAGTCGTTCACTGTTATGGTTTTATATCCGTATTTTTCAATATGAGAGCTCAGAAGTTTTGCTATTGAAGCATCATCTTCAACCAGCATTATTTTAAATTCCATACTATCCAGCCCCTTTTGTTATAACTTATCGCAGCGGTGTAAATCTCCTTAAAATCATCTTTTATTATATCATTGAATGGGCTACCGGCTTTCGTTCGGGTATAAAATATAAAGCCGCAATCAAAAGTATTTCCGAACGGCAGCCTTGTTAAAAAAGCCTTCCCGCAGTAAGACTTATCCGCAGGAAGGCTTTTGGTATTATTCAATTACTTTTTCCTTCATCCTTTCAATAAGTTTCAATATTCCGGCTTCCAGTTTTTTCAGATCCTCTTCTTTCGGTGCTCCTTCAAACTCCACCGATTCTATGAAATCCCACTTCATGTTGTTTCTTTCGATTATTTCTTTCAGTTCCTTTTCCGCTCCGCCGGACCATCCGTATGATCCAAACCTGAATGCAGTCTTGCCTGAAATTCTCTTTCTGCCGAGTTCATCCAGAATCGCTGCAACGGGCGGAAACAGCTTGTATTCATAGGTAGGAGCGGCAATAATTATCCCGGCTGATTTAAAAGCCGTGGCTACCATTTCGCTTTCACTGTTTCGTGTTACTTCAAGGCTTCTGTATTTGACGCCTTCTCTCTGAAGTATACCTTCGACGTAATCAACAGCCTTTTTCGTCATACCATACATTGAGCCCCATAAGACGGTAACTTCATTTTTGCCTGAGCCTTCGGCATACAGCGAAAATCTGTGATAATCATCCATGATTTTCTGCGGGTTTTTCCTGTAAACCGGGCCGTGTCCGGGTGCTATAATCTTTATATCCAACGTTTTTGCCTTCTCAATTGCCTTTCTCAGGCTGGGTGTAAATGTAGTCATCACGTTGGAATAATACCTTATACCTTCAAATTCAAAGAATTCCTGCTCTTCAGGTGTCAGTTCATCATCAAAGCAATGTTCTCCCATTCTGCCGAATGCCCCGAACATATCGCATGAGAACAGGGTTTTTGTATCCCTTTCATACGTATACATTGTATCCGGCCAGTGAACGTTGGGTACGGGATGAAAACTCAGCACCTTGCCCCTGCCGAGGTCGAGAGTGTCTCCTTCCTTCACAACTTTTACCCTGTCTTCACCGTAAAAGGAAGTAACCATTTTTGCAGCTTTGTCAGTGCATATTATAGTAAAATCATCCTTGATTCTTATGAAGTTGGAAATCCATCCCGAGTGATCGGGCTCCATGTGATTGACAATCAGGTAGTCAATAGTCCGGGGATCAACACCGATTTCCTCAAGGTTTTTATACAGCGTTTCGGGTACTCCGTCCCAGCCTATAACTCCGTCAATTATTGCGGTTTTTTCTCCCTGGACTATATAGGAATTAAGCGTAACTCCGTTTGCAATCTCCCACATTCCCTCAAACAGTATGTTTTCAACATTCATCGTAAGCATATATATTCCTTCTGCAATCTTAAGTTTCTTCATACCAAGTCCTCCTCAAACAAAGATTAGGCGCAATAAAACGCTTAAAATTCAGTCAGACATACAGCCGCATACCTTTTAAATTATAACATTTTTTGCGGATTTAACAAAACAGAAAGGAAACAACCATTTACAATTTTCAACCGACGGAACCATGCGGCAAAAATATCATTCTTTGCAGCCTTTTCTGAAGCTTCTGTAGGCTGACAGCACCAGCACAATGCTTGCTGCAGCGGCAAAAGATATAATAAGTCCGAAAGGGCGTATAACCAGTCCTAATATGTCAACTGAAAATACACCTGTAATATTATCAAGGCTGAACATTCTGACGGGAATAAGGTTTAACAAATGATACACCCAGAGTACATTGTCGGATACACTTATATAAAGAGGAAAAGTGGATATTGCTGTCATAATTACGATAACAGCAAAAGGAGATTTAAGTTTTGATGACAGGAACATAGTCAGTGAAGATGATAACATATTCCCTGACAAAACTAAAACCGAATACAAAAGCGCAGCCTCTCCCATTGAATACGGAACTATTGACAGCGGAAAATAGAACTGAACCGGTGAATCAGCGCCATCCCATCCGAAGAATGCCATGACTGTGATATAGGAAACAACCGTAATAATAAGGCATAACAATACTGTAAACGTTATTCCGGTAAACAATTTTGCGCCAATCATCCTGTTTCTGCCATACCTGGATGAGAACACAAAACCGTCCATCCTGTCGGCATATTCTCCTGCAAATATTGGTGAGATACAAACAGTACAGACAAAGCAGGCTAAGAAAGCAGCAACATACATCTGTGTAAAAAACCTTTTGTATCCGTCTGTATACGAGTAAATAAACGGTGTATTTACTTTTCTGCTTAGGTCTATGGAATACGCTTTTTCTTTCGGACTCATCGCGGTGCTTTCAATGATTTTTTCAATCCTGTCCTGCCGTATTTCATAGAAACAATCCAGGCTTTCACCTGTTACTGACGTCAGTTCACTTATACTGTTTATGCCATATACCAGTCTGATGAAGTAATAAATCTCGCTATAGGGACGGGCATATTTCTGGTATTCATCGGTATCCGTGTACCTTCCGCCGGTAAGAGGAATTTTAGAATATGCTTCAATTGCTTCGGCAAGCAAAGTTTTGTTTATTTCTCTGCCCGACAAAGCCCGGATATATTCCCGGTCTTTTTTCATTCCTTCATAATTGCTTTCAAATTTCTCTCCGTTTATGTAACTGTAACCCATCAATGGCCCGACACTGATTAAAGCTGTAAGTATAATTCCAAGCACTAATGTAATAATCGTGCTTTTTTTCCTCAGGATTTTATTATATTCAAACCTGATTAATTCAAGATAACTGCTCATTTTTAACAACCTCCCTGCTGAAGTAATACAGGTAAAGGTCTTCCAGTGTTGCAGGGACCGAGACCGCAGTTTCACAAGGAGGGAAGTCCGCTACAAGTCGCAGCAAAGTTTTGCCTGATTCTTCACGGACATTTATGACAGGATAATCTGCCATCAGGCGATCAGCTGTTTTTCTGTCTACCAGGCACTCGAAAACTTTTCCCTCTATCGCGGCAATAACTTCATCAATTCGTCCCCTGTGAATGATTTGCCCGTTTTTCATCATAAGGATAGTGGAAGCAATATATTCGACATCCGATACTATATGCGTGGACAGTATCACAATCCTGTCCCTGCCCAGCCTGGAAATAAGATTCCGGAATCTTATGCGTTCATTGGGATCAAGACCCGCTGTGGGTTCGTCAAGAACCAGCAGTTTCGGGTCATTCAGCAATGCCTGCGCAATACCAAGACGTTGCTTCATTCCACCTGAAAAAGTCTTGATTTTCTTTTTTGCTGAATCTGAAAGTGACACCAGTTCCAGGAGCTCCATGGCTTTTTCCCTGGCCCGCTGCCTGGCAAGCCCCTTTAAACTTGCCAGGTAGAGCAAAAAATCATAAGCCGTAAATTCCGGATAATATCCAAAGTCCTGTGGCAAGTACCCCAATATTTTTTCATACTGATCACGCAAGTCTGCAGGCATAAAAGCTCCTTTCCGTTATGTATAACGTATCATATCCAACAAATGTGCGCATATTTTTTATCGCCGGTAAAACAAGTGCACTTCAGGCTATCCTTTAGGCGTCATATAGTTACAGCTGCCTTTAAACTTCCGGTTTCGCAATCATTTTTCCAAATCCCGGAAACATATAATATTATAATATACTTATCAAACCGCTCTGTACTGATATGTGTTATAATTAAGCTGAACTGACTGGATAGCTTTGTGACACAGTAAATCAGACAATCCATATTTCACCCGAAGCCGTTCCGTCCTTGTCAGCAGGCTGCAGTAAAAATCCGTCTTTATACGGTGGTTTTAAGGAAGGGGAAAAATATGAAAATAACAATTGTTGATAAGCTTGTATACCTTATCAGCAGAAAACCTGCCGAAAAACTGTTTTACAAAAAACTGTCCTGTATACTGCCGCAATGTACGATTTATAAAATTCCGAAGGAAATATGGAACGAATATAAAAGACGCCTTCCCGGCCTGCAAAAAAAAGAAACGGCCGGCGCAACGCTGGTAATCAGGTTGTCATTGCTGACACTGATACTTTATGAAAAACTTGTTTCAGAAAATATTGAAAAACAGGAAGCCGTCAGGCTGACATCTGAAATAACCTGGGCAGTCTATGACAAGCTGACCGGTGTATTCTGGTTTTTTACGAGGTTTTCCTCGGGTAAACCGATAGTAAGAGTAAGCAAGGCCATGAAATTTGCAGTCAGGTATTTCCCATACAACAGTCCGGGTTATGAAATGGAATTTCTGAAAGCAGACGACAGCGAATTTTTCTTTAATGTTCACAAATGCCCGTCAGCTGAATTTTTTAAAGAACACCGGTTAAGTGAACTTTGCACCGAAACCTGGTGTAACCTTGACTATTCCCTCGCCGAAAAATGGAACGTCGGGCTTGAACGTGACAAAACCATTGCCAAAGGCGATGAATTGTGTACTTTCAGGTTCAGGACCAAAAATGATACGAATTTTTAAACTCATATCAAGGCTCCCCAACCGCTTATGTGCCCGCAACAGGGAGCCCCGGCTTATGAATTATTAAGGAATTAATGTCAAACCTGTTCCTCGTAATTGTATTTCCTTAAAATTTGCCCGAAAATCAGGCATATCAGCAGTCCTAATAATCCAAGAATGAATATCATCATACCTGCCCCTGAGCCTTTCCCCGAACCAAAAAAGGAAACCATCATGCTTTCAGCCGGAATGCGTTCCATGAACGGTTCGCATATTAAATCAACCATCCACCCTCCAAGGAAATGTCCAGCAGGTATCGTGAAAAACTGCAGAGTGTTCCGGCATGAATAGACTCTGCCTTGCATCTCCGCCGGTATCGTTGTTCTCACGATCACATCCAGACTGGCATTCATCAGCGGTACAGGGAAATATCCCAGTATCTGCGCAATACACCATGCGATCGGACTTCTTGTCAGAGACATCAGGAAGTTGTCAGTTGTCAGCGAAAACAGCATTGTGGCCACTATAAGACGTATCCGATCTTTTGGTGGAGGAAGGACAGATACCAGCAAACTGCCTGCAAGCATGGCAATACCGGCAGTGGAAGTGACAATTCCCAGAATTGTTTCTCCTCCGTTATCCCTTGGCAGTATAAACGCCGGAAGCACTGCATCAAAAGCTGATGCAGCCAGGTTGACGCCAGACATAAACAAGATCAGCATCAGGACCATCCTGTTTTCATTTAGGCATTTGATGCCGGCCTTTACAGACTCAAACAGCGTTTCATTTTCTCCCGAAGCAGATGCCTCTACGGGCGGAATCTGTACAAACAGCAATAATGAAACAAACGCAATAAAAAAAGTGATTAAATCCACTGCTATTACAGCATCCATACCGCCAAGTGCAAAAAGGGACGAGGCAAGCATCGGGTGAAGAATTGTGATCAGGGAACCGGAAAAGGATCTCAGACCGCTCGTCTTCTGGTAATACTTTTTGGGAATAATCAGCGTGTTGGCGACATCACTTGCAGGCCTCTGCACCGTGTTCATCAGGCCGTTTACCGCATTAAGTACATATAAATGCCAGGCACGCAGTAATCCTGTTTTCAGAAGAATTAAAACTATTACCGTACAGCATGCTGCAAATGTATCACATACCAGCATTGTCTTTTTCTTGTCCCACTTGTCGGACAGAGCCCCGGCAAAAATGCTCATTGTAACGTATGGTGCGAAGGAACAAATGGTCAGCAGCGCCGTCTGCAGTGCCGATCCGGTTGCCTGGTACAGCCAAAGAGTCAAAGCGAAATTCGTCATCGCGCTTCCCAGCTGTGACAACCCCTGGGTACTCCACAGGATGTAAAAATTCTTCAACTCGTATATTCTGTTTTTCATATTGACTTTGCTCCTTTGATTCTTAATTTTTGTTTTTATATCAAAGTGCAAAGTCTGAGGATAACAGCCTGTGAACGGCTTATAGCTCCATGCAGTATCCTCAAACTCTGCATGGAGCTTCTGCATCCATGAGAATCATATGGTTTCTCCTTTTATACACCACTAAAGCTAACCTTAATACTTAGGTAATTATTGTATTAGATTATGTAAATAAATTCAAGTATGCACAGCCGTGTAAAATGCGCTGACAGGCCTTTTACATATGCTATAATAAAAGTACTTACCGCTGATAAATCATGAAGAACTGCTGATATATTAAGTTTCAGGTTAGGAAGACGCTGCATGAAAATCTGGCCGGATCAAAAGCCGTATTACTCAGCAAATCAATATTTCAGGGATATCTTTGGCGAAAAGGTTTATAAGATTTCGCTGGATATAGGATGCACCTGCCCGACCAGGGACGGTACGAAGGGTATAGGCGGATGTACCTTTTGTTCGGGAAGGGGTTCCGGGGATTTTGCTGCAGCCGGTGATATGAGTATACGTGAAAAGATTGACAGAGCCATACGGTTAGTGGCTCCGAAATGCAATTCAGGCAGGTATATCGCCTATTTGCAGTCCTTTTCGAACACCTACGGGCCTGTGGAAAAACTTGTACCCGTATATGAAGAAATTCTTTCGGATGAAAGAATCGCAGGCCTTTCAATCGGCACAAGGCCGGACTGCCTGGAGGATGAAATGATAAAAGAACTTGGCCGTTTGTCTGAAATCAAGCCGCTTTGGATTGAACTTGGACTTCAGACAATCCATCAGAAAACCGCCGACCTTTTTCACAGGGGTTACGATCTTCCGGTTTATGAAGATGCCGTTAAACGTCTTAGCCGGGTCAGAATTCCGATAATCGTCCATCTGATAGTCGGGCTTATGAGTGAAACTTACGATGATTTCATGGCCACCGTTGATTATATTGCAAATCAGCCTGTAAGCGGCATTAAACTGTCAATGCTTCATATACTGAAAGACAGCCTGCTGTATGAGGAGTATATACAGAAACCGTTCCCTCTGCTGGACGAGGAAACTTATATAAAATGGGTGGCAGAAGCAATAACGAGACTTCCCCGGAATATGGTTGTTCACAGGGTGACCGGGGACGGAAACCGCAGAAACCTTGTTGCACCGCAATGGAGCGCAAACAAACGGCACGTTCTGAACGGGCTGCATCGATATATGGCTGAACACGGAATGTACCAGGGGTGTAATTACAAACCACCGTGTACGTAGTTTTTGCTCAGTTTTTTAAAATATAATTATCTCCCCTTCCAGAACCATCCTTTCTGTAAGCCAATTATAGTCGGCATTTACTGCTTGTTCGCCCATGTAAGTTCAGGCTCATCCCAGTCTACTGCAAAACAAATTTTCCTGCCAGGCGACGGATTATTTATTTTCAGGTTTTTGACCGGAAACTGAATTGTTTTTTCTGTAAAAAAACCTCAAAAGAACGCTTAAAATTTGAATACATAAAAAGGGTATCCCAATTACCCCTTCTGCCTGGGTATAAACTCAGGATACCCGTTGGTTATAAATATTATTGCAAAGCGAAATACCGAAAGCAACGGTTCAGATTTCATTGCTTTTCTTTATCACCCCTTATAGATTCGTACGTTGAAACTTCCTTCTTTCGGCACGGTTCCGGTAATTACTATTCTGTATATTCCCTCATCTCCCCAGACTTTTCTGAGACGCTCATCACTGGTATCACAGTGTTCAACATCCACTGTTGTATTATCGCCGCTGAATTGCATATACAAGGATGTATCTGCATTTAACTGAACTTTAATCAAACGGTCTGAGGCAATACCGTCATTAATGATCTCAGGCTTTTTCCATACCATAAAGTTTAAGCTCAAGGTATTATCCTCTTTTTCAAAAACATAGGCATCGGTGATTTCAATATATGCCCTGTCACTTTTTTCCCCGTTCGGCTTTTCTTCATTATTGCTGCCGCGGAACATCCGGTAGGTACGGTTATAATATTCAACGCCGGCTTCTTCCGGATAAGCTTTATGAATGTCCACAGAGAAAGTAACATTGTCGTCTGTCATTGAGTAACGCACATTCGATGCACAATATTCCATTCCCGGCTGCTGCATTTTCCCGTTTATTGTGGGTACATTGTGATACTGGGACTGCATGGTCCAAATTTCATACCTTTGATCACTGAAAGTTTTCCTGGTGTAAGTTTCCACACCTATATCAATAATTCCCGGCAATCCGTCTGCAAATATTATGCACGAACCGACATCATTGTGATTGTGGTTTTCCGCATTATGTCCTCCCTTGGCCGCCAGGTATAGCCCTTTCTTTGAACCTTCCTTCTCACGGGCTGCCATGACCTGGATTCCGTCCATCCATACATCCCTGATATATGGAGGTTCCATCTTTTGGCTTTTTAATTCACGGTAATTAAAAATGGCCGGAAGAGTACGCCTCAGGGCCCCTGCCCTGAAGTCGGTATCCGAAGGTACACCAACAGCAAGAGATATCATATTCGGATCCTGAATTCTCTTACCATAGCGGTAAATCATATCTTTTGAAATATTTACTTCTGCACTGCCGTCTGCAAAATTGATAAAATATTTATCAGCTATGTGGCAGCGATATATAAAACGTCCAATCTGACGCACCAGTTCGTTTGAGAAAAAGTCAATTTTCCCGTCAGAGGCCATGTACAGCTGATCGAGGCAGTCAAACAAGGTTCCGCCTGCCAAATCCCAGTATGATGTTCCCTCATCGCATCCTCCGTCATCGTGATAAGTATCCAGAAAGCGGTCCAGGCATATCATCATTTTCTCAATCGCTTTTGCCCTTCTTATCAGATCATATTCGTTCAGGAGAAAAACACTCATTATATTGGCGATAATCCATGGTGTCCAGTTGTTTATGTCCTTCCTGACAACACCCATCCACCAGAAATCTTCACGGTAAATAAAAGGTTTTTTAATGCGTTCTTCCAGTTCTATGTCAATTCTCCGGGTTATCAGATGGGTAACCCTGTCCAGTTCATCAGCCAGCAGGTATTTCGTCCATGCAAGCAATGCGCCTGTTTCTGCTGCAAACAGGTCAATGTATCTGTCCTCCACATCTGGCAGCGGACCAATGCCATTATGGGCTGAAACTCCCCAGAAAGATTCCTCGCAAATGCACCATATCCCGTTAATTATATCATCAATAAATCTGCCTTTACCCTCAGCACATTCACCTATTACCAGAGCCTCCAAGGCTTTTCTCCGCGGAAAATGGCGGTCTTCATAGACCTTCCTGTCACCTGTTCTCATGAAAGCCATAAAACTGACAGCCGGAAGAGACGGCCACTGGAATCCGAGATATTTCTCCGCTTCCTGTATACAGGCTTTTGAAACTTCTTCCGGAATACTGTCCCACTTTTCCCTTTCAGAAGCTTTGGGATAAGGATGATAGTTCTGAGTGTCCTTAATCAGGTTAATAATTCTGTTGTTTTTCAACCACTCGACAAACATGAAAAAAGTCCCTCCTGTTGAAACTATGGAGCTGTTTTCCCTTCATTGTTATATAATTCCACTCCAAGAGCTATCGTATCACAACCGGTATCGGACGTCAATTTGCCGGGTTTCTTAAATCTGATTTCATTTACGTGTTCCTGCTCAAAAAAAAGATTCAAAAGCTATTTATAGCACCAGGAAAACATTTCATAATTTGGTCAGACCAAACCTTGAACAGCGGCAAATTAACCTTTTTCAAGAGCTGGTGGTCGGGCATTTCAGGCGACGGAAGATAACATGCTCCTAAAACTGACACCTGCTTTTTAAAATTCTTATAACCTTATCATAATTTTCCGGCCTGTGCGGGAATGTGCAATTTGTGCATACTTTTATCCTTCTGCCGTTATTCTCGATAAAACCCGGATTTCCGGGGCAATTTTCAATACTGTACAGCGGACAGTAGCAAAACAGGCAGTTAAAATCCTTTAGTCCTTCGTGGCACGGAAAATATTTGCAATCCCTGTTTTCAAAGAAACGATACGAATTTTTCATATTATTTGATACACCTTCTTCCCTTATATCTCCGTGTTTTTTCCACAAATCTTTCCGCAAATGCCGGGTTTGACTGGTAATACATGAGAAGAAAACCCATCCAGTAGTTTTCACCGGATATAATCCAGGAATATTTTTTTTCCCGTGGCCGGTTTAATTGCCACACAATCATAGTCGTTATTTCCGCTGTCGAAGTTAATGAAACTCAACCCCTTAGTTCCATTATTACGGTAACATAAAAATCACAATTTATTACCTGATTTGCAAAAAATTACATTTGTAAAAAGTATTCTGACTCTCAGTTTATCAAAGAGCTGTGAAAGCATTTTTCAACTTCCTGCTCAGATTGAAATCCTCCAGACTGCTCTGCCAGAATCCTCATTCACAGTTACAGCGGGGTTATACCCTTTGTCAGTCAGACCCAGCCAAATATGGCTCGCGCAAATACCTATATCCACGTTTGGATGTTCCCATTTGAAATGCTTATATCCAACCGGCATAGCAACAATAATTGTTTTATAATTATCCTCAAAGGCAAATCTCCACATTTGAGAGTTCGCGGCAGACGGTGATTTTCTGCCTAAGTCCAGGGCATACAGTATGTCATCCGGTAACTTGTCATAATCGTCGGGATTAACAAGCAATTCTTTAACTTCCTTACGTTTGAAACTTGAGGTTTTTCCTGTTATCCTGTCCATCAGACGAAGACCTTTATCTTCATAATAACCCAGTGGTGATATACATATAGCTCTCCTGCCTGTTGTTTCACCCTTTGAGTATCCGAAACCCATATTTGCTTCTTTAAGCTGGTCGGGAGACTGCAAATGAGGCATCAGGCGCTCAAGCTCAGATAACTTATAATGTCCGAACCAGCAGGATGAAATACCTTTACTTTGTGCATATAGAATTAAAATCTCCCCTATAAAACCGGCTTTAGATATTGAAACCACATCAGTTTCAGCTATAAAAGTAACATTGATCGGCGGAGACTTCATAACGGTATAGAGGGCTTTTGTAGGCTCAGCTCTAAAAAACCTAATCTCCACATCATGTTCAAAAGGTACCGTCATTGATTTTGCAAAAGCTTTTATGGGATTCAAAAACTTCATCATCAATGGGAGTCATTTTAAAACTGCGGACAGAACGCCTTGATTCAATAGTGCTCTTTACAGGAAACATATTGAGCATTATTAGATCCTCCAGGTAAATCTAAAATAAAACGTTACTATGTAATTAACCGGATTACTGACCATCAGCCAATAAAACTATAACGTCCTGCTTACCATAAGTCAATAATACACGGCCGGCTTCAGATATTCCACATGTGGTTAAGCGGTCCGCACCCTTTTCCCAGGTTCAGCATGGCCTTCAGTGCGCCTGTTATATAATCTTTCGCCTTTTGTACTGACGTTTCCAGGTCCATTCCTTTGGCAAGGTTGCAGGCTATCGCACTGGACAAAGTGCACCCGGTGCCATGCGTATTTTCGTTGTTTATCCTCTCTCCCCTGAACCACTTGTATTTATTATCATAATACAGCAAATCGTTGGCATCATTTACGCTGTGCCCGCCCTTGCAGAGAACGGCACACCCGAACTGACTGCCGATAGTTTCTGCCGCTTTAATCATGTCGTTCTCGTTTTCAATGGATATTCCGGTCAAAACCGACGCTTCAGGTATATTCGGAGTCAGTATCAATGCCAGCGGAAAAAGTTTGCTTTTCAGGGTTTCTATTGCATCATCCCTGAGAAGCTTTGAACCGCTTGCCGAAACCATTACCGGATCCACGACAATGTTCCCTGCATTATAAAATTTCAGTTTTTCAGCTATGACTTCTATCAGTACGGCAGACGAAACCATACCGATTTTTACGGCATCCGGGAATATATCGGTGAAAATGCTGTCCAGCTGCATTCCCAGAAATTCCGGGGTAACCTCCATTATACCTGAAACTCCTGTTGTATTCTGGGCGGTCAGGGCGGTAATCGCACTCATCGCATATACCCCGTTTGCCGTCATTGTTTTAATATCCGCCTGGATACCGGCACCTCCGCTGCAGTCACTTCCTGCAATAGTCAAAACTGTTCTCATATCCATCTCCCCACTATAAAACTGTTTTTAACCGATAAATTTCTGTTCCCCGACATTAAAATTCCATCTTGAATTATCATAGGTATTTCATACAGACGCCTTATCAAGAAAAGCATGAATATCGTCGAGTTTTTCAAAATAAACGTCACAGATTCTTTTTATCTCATCCCAGTTGTCCCTGCTGTAATCGTCATATACGCCAACCGTCCTGAAACCGGCATTTTTTGCAGTTTTAATCGCATACAGCGCATCTTCGAAAACCCATGTTTCCCCGGGCAGGGTTCCCATATAATCGGCTGCCGCAAAAAATATATCCGGTCTTGTTTTGCCAGATCCGGTTTCGGTGGATGTAAATATCCTGTCAAAAAAACCTATTATATTAAGCCTTATCAGTGCTTTTTCAAAAACTTCCCTGTCGCAGGTTGTTGCAGCCGTTACCTTGATGCCCCTCCGGTGCAGCTCTTTCAGGAACAGCTCCACGCCTTCCTTAAGCTCAACGTCATAGGCATAAAAATCTTCAATGGTCTTGTTTATGCCCTTTATTATTGCATCTTCTGCCATGTCCAAACAGTATTTTTCTTTTAAATACCTGGCTCCTTCGGTCATACTCATGGCTTCCAGGGCCTTGGAAAGCCCGGGTTCGGGCACTTTCCCGAGTTTTTTCAGGTACATTTCTCCGGCCTTGTCCCAGATATGCATAGAATCCAGTATGACCCCGTCTATGTCAAAAATAACGCCTTTAATCATGATTTCACCTTTCAGTTACTATTTATCTGCTCTGACATTAAGTTTCCATGCATTTACAAGCTCCATGGCCGCCTGCTTCGGATCATCAGCCTCTGACACGGCAGATACAACGAAGAAACCGGCTGCCCCGGTCCGGGCAAGAGGCGGTATATCCCTAAGCTTAACTCCGCCGCCTACAACAACAGGTTTTTTGCTCAGTCTGACAAGTTCTGAAATTTCTTCAAAGCTTCTTGTAATCACTTTTCCGTTTATATCAAGACCGCAATCGGGCTTTGTAGCCGTTTCATGCACGGGCCCGACGCCGAAATAGTCAATCTGTGAAACATCTGCAGTTTTTATATATTCAAGCATTTCGTGGGTTCTTGCCGACAGACCTACAACAGAATCTTCACCAAGGTATTCACGGCAGACTTCCACAGGTATATCAGACTGTCCCACGTGGATCCCGTCAACTTTTACCCCCTGTTTTCTTGCAGCAAGGACGACATCGAGGCGATCGTCCACGAGCAATGCCACTTCTTCGGATTTACCCAGCCGGGCTATTACATCCGCAGCTTTTCGTGTCAATTCTATCAGTTGCCGGGCAGATGCAACCTTCGAACGAATCTGCACGCACGTGAACCCGGCTTCAACTGCATCCTCAATGATTTTTTCAACAGGCCTTCCTTTCGTATTCTCAGGACCTACAACCAGGTATGCCGATATATCCAGTTTTTCTCTTATACTCATTGTCTTCCCTCCCTGAACTTTTATGGCTTAAGCCTCTTCCATCTCAAAAGGATTATTGGCAATATCGGCGGCAGTCGCTTTATACAATTCATCAAGAAAATGAACATAAAAACTCCCGGGTCCGCCAGCTTTTTTTTCGGCTCGTGATGCCGCCAGGTTGAACACAGCAGTACCGGTAAGTGCGGCAATAAAAGGTGATGCAACAGTTGCATAAACTGCCATAACCCCGCCCAGTGCACAGCCTGCGCCGGTAATTTTCTGCATATAATATGAACCTCCGTATGAGTAAACTATCACCGAACCGTCAGTTACCAAATCTGTTTCACCTGAAACGGCAACGGCACCGCCTGTCCATTTTGCCAGTGCAACGGCCGCTGTTTTTGCCTCGCTTACAGAATCGGTCGAATCAACACCACGGGCATTCGAGCCTTCAGTTCCTCCGTCCAGTCCCCACAATCCGGCCAGAGCCATGATTTCAGAGGCATTTCCCCGTATTATTGAGGGTTTATATTCTTTAAACTGCTTTAGCAGCCTTGTTCTGAGCGAACCAATTCCCACCGCGACGGGATCAAGCACCCACGGTTTATGGACCTCATGCAGCACTTTGGCAGTGTGGGGAAGGGTCTGTTCATAGACCGGCAAAAGAGTACCCATGTTTATATATGTGGCTCCGCCGGCTTTTGCCAAAAATTCTCCTTCATCGGGCAGGTAGACCATGGCCGCCGAACCCCCGACAGCAAGCTGCGCATTCGCAACAAAATTAATCGTTACTGTATTGGTAATCGAACCGGCCATGGGATTTGTACGCTTCACGGTTTCAACTGCCTCAACAATCCGGTTTTGTATGTCTTTTTTGGTTATCATCCGATATTCCCCTTTCACTGATATTGCTCAGGTATTTCAGTTTAACGGTTTCAAAAACGGGGTACATGGTGCGCACCGGATTTATTTCCGAAAATGATTAAACGAGTTGATTTGCTGTCGAAGATATGCAATTACCAGTAAAAACCCTTGCCTGCAATTTGATTTTTTTGATAAAAAAAGCTCTCTCCCTGGTGGAGAAAGCGTTTTTTTCACCAATGATAATACTATCATGATAAAAATTGCTTCCCTACACCAGTGTTAACTGACAGGTTCAAAGGGTCAGGTCTTAACCTTTCTCAACTCGTAACGAGTTCCCCCGCAATTTTATTCTAAAGTACCATTAATGCACTTCGGTGTCAAGTCCCGTATCATTTTTACCCAGTCCTTTTCCCTGGAATTCTTTTAATACATATATCCTTTCAATCTCCAGTGACTGCGGATTAAGAATATCAGTCTGAGCCTTGTATTCATTAATTTTCAGATAACCGGCCAGTTTCCCGTCAGAATAAAGAATAAAAAATTTGAATTATCGTTTGACAATTCATCTCACGCAGACAAATATGCCAGGAAGAATGGAAGTTCGAAGTTATTTAAATTACTTAAGGAAAAAGGGTATTATCCTTACATTGATATGGCCCGAGAGCCTGTAGCATAGATTTTACCCATAAGCTATTTTGCTGTTTTGCTGGCAGCCCGGTTTTTCTGAAGGATATAATTCTTTTACTGCTCCAAATCCCCACCGCTCCATTTGCACTGCGTTTTCCGCTAAACGGCGAAACTCCTCGCCGTTTTTATATTGTGTCTGCTAAATATATAAATCATGGTTTGAACAGCAGACTGGTTATTTGTGCGGCATTCTCCTTCGAATCAGGGATGATTCCCGGTTTCATGGCACCACTTTGCAATTTCTGCTATTAATTCAAGGGGAACAGGTTTATCATACGGAAACTGAATTGCCCCCTTGCTTGTCCTATACCCGGTCAAACGGTCAGCAAAATGCTCTATGGCCTTATCGCCGGGATACACACCCAAATGCTTTTTATGCGCCGCAAAATGTATAATATTATACTTACCGCGATAAGTAGGCATGCCCCAGGAAATACGTTCTTCGGCGTCGGGAAGCGCCTTTCGGAGAGTATCCCGTACCTGGTTCAAAACTGTCCTTATTTCCGACGGCTGCTCCTCTATATATGAATCAACTGTTTTTGTCGGTTCACCGCAGTAGTGGCGCTGGTTTGTATTTTTGAACTCACGATTGCATTTCGGACATTTCCACATAATTTTTACTCAATCCTTTCTTTTAACGGTATCTCCCGGCTGCCTGCCGATTTTTTGCGTATATCCTTAAGCAGGCCAATAATGCAACACACAGAGCCGTCGACGTTTTGACTCACATAATGACAAATATACCTGTCTGTTATCTATACCCGCTTCACCTTACTTCATATATACCAAATATTTCCCAGTATCAAAAATATTATAACATATCTCAGAATCCATGTGCCGAACGTATCGTTTCAATAATATAACCGCTGTGAACCCGTGATATCGGTAAGGAAATTTACCTGACACAATACCAATACCATTACCGTTAACACACCTGTTTTACATAAAGCATATATTACTACTGTAAGAAAACCAGGAGGTAATAAAAGTCATGAACGGAATGTATCAATATCCCTATTACTCAGATTTTCACATGAACAACAGAAATGTTGTATTTAACCCTTATGTAGTACCTTACTGTCCGTATTTCCTGAACAGTCCTGCGTACAGCTCGGACTTCCGCCGCTGGAACGGATATATTCCCGATTACGTTCAAACAGGTAACCCTGTAACAGAATTAAAGGATTATGGGCCCGAGCCGTTTGTAATTAATATAGAAAGAGCCGCGGTACAGAACAATAACTATAGAACGGCGTTATGGACAGGCAAGCATCTGCAGGTTACACTGATGAGTATTGGCGTGGGTGAAGACATCGGCCTGGAAGTGCATCCTGATGTAGATCAGTTTATCCGCGTTGAGGAAGGCCAGGGTCTTGTAGAAATGGGTGACAGCAGAAATAACCTGGATTACAGGAGAAGGGTATACGAAGATTATGTAATCATAATACCTGCAGGTAAATGGCATAATGTAATAAATACCGGCAACAGACCCCTGAAGCTTTATTCCATATATGCGCCTCCTCAGCATCCACACGGAACTGTCCACGAAACCCGTGAGATTGCTGAAGCCGCTGAGGAACATAACTAAAACTGCTGAAAAGGAACGAACCTGTCACCGGCATGGATGCGATCCGTCACAGTTCAGGATGCATCCATGCCACAGGGAGTGCAGCCGATACGGCACACTTGCAGTCAGCCGGAACATCTCCGGAGTCGGTCGCACTGTTTCAGCCTTTTTAAATATGATCACAAAAATATTGTGCCATCTGTTTTAATCGTTCGTAACTCAGGATTCAGTCTGCTGCAAAATAAATCCTTCTCATTTGGAGTTTCTTCTCCTTTCGGTTATAAATTTTCTCCAGTCCCCGTCCGGCACAGGAATTCCTTTTTCCCTTGCGTATCTCTCATCCGTATAGACATATATCCAGCATTCCAGTTCGCCGTTTTCGGTTAATATTTTCCTTTTTACCCTGTCGTACAGGTTACCCTCCCCAAGTTCATCGTATCCTTCAAGTCTGTCCAGCAATTTAAGAAGTTTTTTATCAACCGGCTCCATTATTTCTCCGACAACTGTTTCATTCCCGGGCAACAACGCAGGATAACCTTCGGGCAGGTGGTATAACAGCCCGTATGTTTTTCCGGGGATAATGCGGTTTATCCTGCCTTCAAGATATCGCCTGTAATTCCGGAACCCTTTCATAAGTGTTCCGTATACGAATATCCTTTCAGTATGCGGTTTGCAGTTGCATAAACCACTTTTGCATGCTGCCATTTTTCATCCGCCTTTTTCACCTGTACAGCATGAGCTGTAATTAGCTTCGTTGTTATTCGGTTGAATTTGTGCAGACCCGATGCCGATAGTTATTGCTTACTTTTTATATAGTTCAGGATACTTTCCATCCTCTCTCTTTTAGTTGGATCATCAATACTGTTCAAATACATCTGAAAATCATTCTTATCTCTCCCCTTTGGATGGCATAAATTTACGATACCCTCATTTGATACCCGGCAAACATGGGCATTTAATATATTCTTACATTAAAATTATCATTCGTAACTGAAACTTAATTATGAAAAAGGGAAAAAATACATTGGGAGATTCTTTAAAATTACCCGGTTTTGATTGATACCGGATTTCTGCAACATGTAACGAAATTGCAATCACTGTCGGATATCAACGCGAACAGGCGGAAAACCATCCTGGCGGTAATACTCGTGTTGATGGCATAAAAGAAATGTGATAAAATCGGGCAGAAAACAATCTTTTTCGAAGGTGACACAGGTGAAACAAAAACGACAGTATCCCAAAGTAATGATATCTCCGAAAGCTGAGCGCAGTGTCAGGGACGGGCACCCGTGGATATACGGCGAGGAAATTCGGAAAACAGAGGGCGAACTCCAAAACGGCGGGCTTGTGGATGTTTTTGCCGGAAACGCATTTTTGGGTACAGGTTTTTACAACAGCACAAGCAAGATTACCGTTCGGCTGATTTCCCGGAATGCCAACGACGTATTTGACGAGAGGTTCTGGCGCCGCCGCGTGGAGTATGCTGTCCAATATCGCAAAACAGTAATGCCCGGGGCCGACTTTGCCTGCTGCCGCCTGATTCACGGTGAGGCCGATCAGATGCCCGGGCTGACAGTTGACCGCTATGGCAGCATTCTGTCAGTACAGATTACATGTCTCGGCATGGAACTTGTCAGGGATATCGTTTACCGTGCGCTCCGGGATGTGCTTGGTGAAATGGGAGAAACAATAACGGGAATATATGAGCGAAATGACATTGCCCTGCGTATAAAGGAAGGACTGCAGGAATACAAAGGCTGGTATCGGTACGATGGCATGAATGTGCCTGAATCAGCTGTGACCGAGATATGTGAAAACGGCATTAAATACCTGGTTGATGTGGAAAACGGGCAAAAAACCGGTTTTTTCCTTGATCAGAAATATAACCGTGCCGCCGTTGCCAGGATTGCAAAAGGCAAAAGGGTCCTTGACTGCTTTACCCATACAGGATCATTCGGATTGAATGCAGCACTGGGCGGAGCTGAGCATGTGACATGTGTGGATATATCTCAGGCTGCCGTAGATATCGCAAAAGAAAATGCAGTACGCAATGGTCTTGACAATAAAATGGATTTTTTGTGCGAGGATGTGTTTGACCTGCTTACAAAGCTGGCTGAAAGAAAATGCAATGACTATGACTTCATCATACTTGATCCTCCCGCTTTTACGAAATCCCGTAATACGGTGCAGGCAGCTGCGCGGGGATATAAGGAGATTAACCTGAAGGCTATGAAACTGCTGCCAAGGGGAGGGTACCTGGCCACATGCAGCTGCAGCCATTTCATGTCCGATGAACTGTTCCGTAAAGTGATTGCAAGTGCAGCAAGGGATGCTTCGGTGTCCCTGAGGCAGATTGAAGCACGTCAGCAGGCTCCGGATCATCCCATCCTGTGGAATGTGCCGGAGACAAGCTACCTTAAATTTTATATATTCCAGGTCGTTTGACTTTACTTCAAAAAAACCGGCATATACCAGGTTAAAAAGTTTTTCTCCCGGTAATACAGGGAAAGCCGCTGCTTAAAGACATTCCTGTGAATGTCTTTTTATATATTGTTTCTATTCACATGTATATCCCGGTTTTTTGTACAAATGATTTTCATTCGGGATAATCTCAGCGTCCCAGACTTTTTCTTTCCATTCCTCCTTCGGAACGTCTATAACGGCGACAGAAACGCTTGATATACTGCATCCCAGAATATCAGCTATATCCTCTGCAATTTTATCTGCGCATTTTTTCTTCTGTTCATCCGTTCTTCCCGGATAACACTTTATTACCACGTGCGGCATACCAACACCCCTTTAAATCATTGTAATATTTTTATACCAGACTCCTTCTGTAATATCAATCTTATATTAATTTCTTATATAATTTCAGCTAAATTACCGGTCAAAAATCCGCATTCCGGATTTTTTGCATAAAAAAATCCCTGAAAGAAAAACTGATGATATAAAGGTAAACGGGAGGATTAAATCATGGGTTCAAGAATTCAAAAAGTCAGAAAAAATGAAGACGGAGATATTACGGCAGTAATGCTGGACAACGGAAAGGTATATGACATTGAAGAAGCAGTCAGAATGGCGAAGAACGGACAGATAGACGGCGTAATTGTGGGACGTGCAAAAAACGGGCGTGAATACCTGAGGAGTGAACCAAACGACAATCCCAATGATAACCTGGATAATCTGCCATTAATGTAATTTGTTCCGAACAATATGATACCCCGGCTTATACAGAAAGCCGGGGTATTTATTTCGTTCCTGAAGAGAATTTTCACTTTGCTTAACCAAATCATGCATGATTTATTCGTCCCTGCATAACCGGCTGCTTTCAGGTATACCGCCATAAACAGGAAGAATAACCTGTTCCTTTTGCAGGTTTTGGTCCAGCGTTTCGACCAATGTTTTTCTCTTCCTGCAGATTGCTGTGTAAAGAAAGGAAGCTTTGGCTTCCCTTTTCACAGCCTGCTTTAAGCCATAATACAATAGCTTTATTCAACCGGCAGTGACAGCAGGCATTCATGTAACGTATTATCAATTTCAATGATTTTGTACGAATTCTTCTCGTCATAACAGCCGACATAAAATTCCCGGTTTACGCTTTCAATATATTCCAGTCTGTAAACAAGATTCGGATAGCTTTCAGACAAAAATTCCAGGCGGCAAGTCCAAAAGCCGTTCGTACCGTTAATCATTGCCTTCGTCACTTCTGCCTGCTTTTCAGATGACACTGGTTTCCCGTTATCTATGGCTGATGCTATTTTTCCAATGATTTCTGAATCATCCAAACTGACAATTCTAATCCCGGCACCTGACTGTTCGGATGTCGGCGGAGTTAAATAATAAATGTCAATATAATCGGGTTTAAAATCGGCAACAGTTTCCATTCTGACCGCTGACGACAGGTACACTCCGCCGTACGGAGCATTGGAAGAAAGCATGGAGTTGTTATCCACGAAAATCCAGTCATCCTGCCCAAGATCGCGAATCCTGTATATATCCGCATTTCCGACAGTTCCAACTTTTTCGCACAACTCACTGAGCCCTTCACTAAGATTATCAAAACCGTCAAAGTTAATCTGAATATTCGGCTGAAGGATATAATCTGTTCCGTCAAGGTTCACTGAATTGCTTAATCCTGCCTTGCCCTGAACTTTTGTGCAGCCGGCCAACAGACCTGCTACACCGGCAGTTAAAACAACTGCAATAATTACTGCTGTCACGCGTATTTTTTGCTTTACTTTATGAGACTCTGGCAATACCGAATTATTTTCCATAAAACATCCCCAAAACTAATTACTGATATGAATATCATAAGCTTCATATTCAAACAATGTCAATATTATACGCCGAAAGGGCGTAAGCCTGCACGGCGCTGTCGTTACCGTATGTAAGCCTGCCAATGACTGCATGCTGTATCACAAAAACTGTACCGGAAGGAAAGCTGCAATTACAGCTAGTATTATCGCCGGAAGCATATTGGCAACTTTTATTTTTTTGCCCCATACAAGGTTAAGTCCGACGCAGAAAATGAGAACCGAACCGACAAGGGAAAGGTAATGCATGGCCAAATCAGTCATTACAGGCTTTAATGATGATGCAAAAACCGTTATCAGGCCTTCGAACAGGAATACCGGGATGGCAGAAAAAATGCATCCTTTACCGAGGGAACAGGTCATTACCATAATTATTACAAAGTCAAGTATGGCCTTGGTTGCAAGGATCGACCAGTCGCCGGCTATCCCGTCCTGGATGGAGCCTATAATTGCCATGGCCCCTATACAGACAGTAAACGTGGCTGTTACAAAGGCATTCACAAATTTGTTGTCTTTGGAATTCCCGGTTTTTACTTTCAGCCATTCGCCGAATTTCTCGAACAAACGCTCAATATCGATAATCTCACCTGCCAGCGTACCTAACGCAAGGCATAATGTAACAAGCATACTCTGGCCGCTGTTTATTACCCCGTCATTTATTGTAAGCATTCCCTGCATTGCCCCGGCAATACCAATAAACATGGCACTGATCCCGCAGGCCATCGTTAAGGATTCCTGATGGCGCTCCTTCAGGAGTTTTCCGAAAAGCATTCCTGATATTCCGCCGATAATTATACCTGCCGTGTTGATAATTGTTCCCAGACCAATCATTTTACACCTCATCAATACTAAACTCAGGCAGGAGACATTAATCGTCTCCTGCCCTGCTTTCTCACGCCCATATTGAGTTTATATTATATTTTATCAGATTAAATCAGCTTGTCCATAAGATAAAATTATCAAAATAATTACTTACAACAGAACGCGGAGATATGCAGTGCAAATCTTTCCGGTATGAATCAAAACATGTTGATATGCAGAACTGACATGGCAAATTGACTTTGACAGTTTTACTTGCGAGATGTGGGGTTATAATGCGTAACCACAAGCCTTAACGGTATATGGTTTGTAAACTCCGCATGCAATATCTGCATATCTACCGATTATTAACCGCTGTTACATATATATGTCCAAATCCAAACAGGACAGCAAACGCAACAAGTATCCAATGACGCAGTACAAGTCCGCTCATAAGCAGAAGTGCCTTAAGTAAGGCACTTCTTTTCGTTCACAGCAATATATAAATCTGGGATATAACCTGTTATTCGTTACCAGAAAGCTTACCGGGCAAAGGTATGTGACCGAGCGATACCAGCGGAATTCCCCTGTAATGGGTGCGTTCCTCCCCTTCTGTCAGGACACAGGCTATTACAGAAATTTCAAACCCTATCTCTTCTGCCATCATAAGGGCTGCATCCACCGTACCGCCGGTTGACACCACATCATCAACGAAGCAAAGCTTTTTCCCCCGGAACCGTTCGTATTTTTCACGCCCGACCCACAATTCCTGCTCACCATGGGTTGTAATGGATTTTACTTTTACGTGTTTCGGTTCTGTCATAAAGGGTTTATGGGATTTACGAAGTTCAAGGTAGCAATCCATATCCCTGGCGAGCTCCTGGCAGAGGCCCGAGGATTTTGTCTGCACGGTGACAAAACCATCATAGCTGTATCCGGCCAGCTTTTTGGCAAGTGCCTTTGCCGCATGCCTGTTCCATTTTGACTCGCCTGTCATATCAAAGGAATATATATAAAAACCGTTGCCGATGTCGACAAGGGGCAGCTCAATTTCAAGTTCCTCGTCTATGCGTATCTTCCAGACAGGCGGCCATTTTGAATTATGCATTCTCCTCATCCCTTTCTGAAGGCTTCATTGCATATTACTATACCAAACCGACATATGAACCGAAATAGCGGACCAGAATGCCGACCACCATACCGATGAAAGGATTCTTTGACCAGGCTGTTACACCAAGGGCAATATACCCGCTCATCGGATTGTCGGAGGCTGCCACTGCGCTCAGATTCGGAGCAAAGGTGAGCGCAAAACCGATAACAAGCAGGAAGCCGGCAATACTCTGGCTGGGCAGATATTTTCCCAACCGGTCAATTACACCTGTTAAAATCAGTATTCCCATGGCGAACATAAAAACTATTCCGCATGCAACAGGCCATGGAGCACCGGCTGTACCTGATATTATGGCTTCAATCGGCGGTCCTCCGAACAGGGCACTAGGAAAGTCGGCCAGTGAATTAATAATGGAAAGATGGTCATAATTCTGCGTGGTACCGGCAATGCTTGCGGTAATACCACCAAATGAAATATTGGCACCGATATTCAGCATAACCAGGCTCAGTGCACCAAGAATAACCGTTGTGTTTATTCTCGGTTTTATGGGTCTGAAATCTTCCCAGTATTCCTTTTTCCAGAAGCGCCATTCACTGCTCATCTGCATATATTCCCGTCCCTCTTCAACAGAGGCGGCAATATCAACCCTGCGCTTCTGCAAAAGCAAAAAGTCGGCTGTGGATGCAACAACCGAGATAAAAATTGTCCATACCACCTTGTTGGGACTGTTGTAAAAAACGGCATACGCAGCAATAGCAGTAACAATGGAAACCAGTGTAGTGCGCTTATCCTGGCTGAACATGTCCAGCGACACACCTGCAAGAATCAGACCGACGCCGCTCATCATGCCCGAAATAATGGATACGCCTGCAAACTCGGATATTTTGTTGACTCCCCCGAAAGCAGCAATGACGATCATCAGTACGGCTGCAAGAAGAATAGAACTGACATTATCCCTCAGATTCTTCTTCACGCTTGCCACGGTTATAGTCTCGGCCTGGGACGAAATCGGGGTTACCGATCCGGTAAACAGGTTTCCTAGCCCCCCGATCAGATAGGCAAAGCCTGCCGGCTTCAGAGCGAAGCCCCGGGACTGGGCATAAAGAAGCTGGGGTACACCGTTGATAATTACTGCCACTACCGCCATAATAAACGGACCGATATTTCTCAGAAAATCCATAAATTTTTCCTCCTTGTTACATCTTCTCAATGTCATCAATATAGCATTAAGGCAGGCATATATATTGAATTAATTCCGGAGAAACACCGTGTTGTTTGGCGGGTTCTCCGGAAAAGATTCCGCAGTACCCGACTAAGAAAAATCCTAATTCTGTTCAAGAGTTCTTTTTAAAAATTCTCTTGTACGTTCATTTTTCGGATTATTAAATATCTGCTCCGGGCTGCCTTCCTCTGCAATTACTCCCTTATCCATAAACACAACACGATCGGATACTTCCCTTGCAAATCCCATCTCATGGGTGACTATCATCATGGTAAGCCCGGATTCAGCCAGCTCTCTCATAACCTTCAGAACTTCCCCAACCATTTCGGGGTCCAGGGCGGAAGTAGGTTCATCAAAAAGCATTACTTCGGGATCCATTGAAAGAGCCCTTGCAATTGCCACACGCTGTTTTTGTCCTCCGGACAGCTGGTTTGGTTTTGCATGAATAAACTGCTCCATTCCAACAACCTTCAGGTATTTCATCGCAACTTCCCTGGCCTCTTCCTTTGAACGTTTCAGGACTTTTATCTGTCCAACCATGCAGTTGCTCAGAACATTATGGTTGTTGAAAAGGTTAAACTGCTGGAATACCATGCCAAGCTTTGTCCTGTAAGCCTGCAGGTCAAGCCTGGCATCCAGTATATTTTTCCCCTTGTAAATAATCCGTCCGCCGCTGGGCTTTTCCAAAAGGTTAATACACCGGAGAAGGGTGGATTTGCCTGAGCCGGATGACCCTATAATACACACTACCTCTCCCTTGTTAACCGAGAAATTAATATCCTTCAATACTTCATGGTTACCAAAAGTCTTGCTTAAGTGCTGTATCTCAATTATCTTTTCCATGCTTCCACCATCCCTGTCCTAAAGATTAATATTTTTCTTCTGCTGTCTGCGGAGAGCATCTTCCGGTGTCTCCACCTGCATCTGATTGGCATACAGAATATAGTTTTCCGGTCCGTCTATTTTTCTTTCGATAAAGCGCAGCAGCCTTGTAACCGTGAAGGTCATGACAAAGTAAATTGCCGAAGTAATAAAGAAGGTCTCAAAGTATTTATAGTTAATCCCGGCAATCGACTTCGTCTGGAAATACAGCTCTGTCACGGCTATTACGTTAAGCACCGATGTATCCTTAATATTAATTACAAATTCATTTCCGGTTGCCGGTAAAATATTCCGTATTACCTGCGGCAATACCACATTCAGCATTGTTTGTGTATGGCTCATTCCAATGGCATAAGCAGCTTCAAACTGTCCCTTGTCTATTGATACAATACCACCCCTCACAATTTCCGCCATGTATGCGCCGGTGTTTATCGAAACTATAAATATTCCGGCAAACAGGGGAGTCATATCAATGTCAAAAGCCTGCTTTGAGCCGTAGTAAATTACCATGGCCTGTACAATCATAGGTGTTCCACGAAATACTTCCACATATACCGAAAGAACTGAATTTATGATTTTAAGTACATATTTTTTAATTCCCTTTTCAGGAACAGGAATTGTGCGTATTATTCCTATCAGTAAACCTATTATGAAGCCTATTGTTGTTCCAACAATGGATATCAGCAGGGTTACAGCGGATCCTCGCAGGAACATCGGCCAGTATTTCGAAATGGTCCTTATTATAATACCAAAATCCACCTGTTTACTTCCTCCTCAAATATAAACCGAGCGCAGAAAACTCTGCACCCGGTTTTCCTCAGAATACTTAATCTGCTGAAGGCTGATTCCTTATAGTATTGTCCATGAGTTCCCTGCGTTTTTCATCAGAAATCTTGGCCAGTGCTTCATTTATCTTTGCCGTTAGTTCGCTTCCCTTTCTGAGTCCCACAGCAATTGCAGTATCCTCGGGTGAAGTCTCGAATCCGTCTTCTAACTCTATCATCTTGAAATTGCTGTTGGCTGCTTCAGCACTTATACCCTCGGGACGTTCCGAGATGTATCCGTCAATAATACCCGATTCAAGGGCAACCCTCATTGCCGGGAAGTTATCCATTGCTGTCTGCTTAAGAACGCCTTCTATCTGATCTATAACTGTGTAGTGGAAGGTATTTAACTGGGCTGTTATCTTTGCCCCTTTGAAATCCTTTAAGGAAGTGGCTCCGTCATACGGTCCGCCTCTTTTGACCACAATTACCAGTTCGGAATTATAGTAAGGATCAGAGAAGTCAATGCTTTCCTTTCTCTCTTCCGTTGGTGACATTCCGGCAATAATCGCGTCAATCTTTCCGGAGTTCAGTGCCGGTATCAGTCCCTCCCATTCTGTTTTAACAACAACCAGCTCTTTACCCAGGTGTTCTGCAATTATCTTCGCAATTTCAACGTCATATCCGCCTGCATACTCGGCAGCGCCCTGGATTCTTACCGCACCGTTTGAACTATCCATCTGTGTCCAGTTGAAAGGAGGATATCCCGCTTCCATTCCGACTCTGAAAATATTGTCCTCCTTTTCTGCCGAATTACTTACTTCTGTCGGATTACTTACTTCCGCCGGATTACTTGCTTCTGCCGGTTTTTTCGCACAACCTGAGAACAGAAGAACTGCTGCCAGTGAAACTGCAATGAACATCAATATTTTTTTCATCATCCAAACCCTCTCCCCTTCGGTTAAATTAAAAAAACCACCTTTTCATTCAGGTGGCTTGTCTTTCAAGAATTTACTGCTTAAAAAAACACCCGAGGCGTTCTCAGGTGTATTCTGCAATTTACCTAAGACCCCCACCTTCCCCAAAATGAGATAGCGCAACTCAATAAACCGGGTATTTATTGAGACAGTCCTGCAGCT
>ENA-UPSB01000766-UPSB01000766.1-bioreactor-metagenome-genome-assembly--contig:-NODE-766-length-47202-cov-6.241394_pt1 | contig 47202 bp, 47 predicted proteins | sample MGYA00238182_ERZ773286 | MGnify/ENA primary metagenome ERZ773286 (study PRJEB29026, sample SAMN07631240) | bioreactor metagenome | isolation source: Switchgrass digestor | place: USA: Dartmouth...
CCGACACCGGGTCACTGAGCCTGCTGGGCACCACGGACCGGGACGCCCGGGCGGCCGCCTTCCTGCTGGAAAAGGGGGCGAGCCTGCAGGCCGCCACGCGCTTCATGGAGGTCTCGCTCTCGCCCGCCCAGCAGACGCTGCTGCAGCAGCTGCAGGGGCAGGCCCGGTGGGTGAATGTGCATGGCGCTCGCATCCGGCTGCTGGCCGCCGAGGTGCCCGACTACGTGGGCGGGCTCAACCTGGTGATCCACCGGCTGATGGAGCTGGAGCCGGTGCCTGCGCTCTTCGCAGTGGTGCGGATGGGCGACCGCGTTTACCTGGTCGGGCGGGCGTCGGTCCCCTGGGTGGACGCGGCCCGGGTGCTGGGTGCCTTCGGGGGTGGCGGTCACGCCTCGGCCGCCTCTGCGGTAGTGAAGGGGCTCTCCCTGGAAGAGGTGACCCGGCGGCTCGAGGCCGCCCTCCCCGAAGGGGTGGACCGGCCGCTCATGGCGCGTGACGTGATGTCCTCTCCGGTCAAGAGCATCCTGGCGACCAAGCCCATCCGCGACGCCGAGCGCCTGATGCTGCGCCACGGGCACACCGGCCTGCCGGTGGTGGACGACTCCGGGACGCTGGTGGGCGTCGTCTCGCTGCGGGACGTAGAGAAGGCCCGCCGCCACGGCCTGGAGCACGCGCCGGTGAAGTCGGTGATGAAGTCGCGGGTGATCTTCGTCGGGCCCGACACGCCGGCCGACGAGGTGCAGGAACTGATGATCGCGCACGACATCGGCCGGGTGCCGGTGGTGGAGAACGGGAACCTGGTAGGCATCATCACCCGGTCCGACATCCTCGGCCTGATCTACGGGGCGCCGGCGCCGCGCTGGCATCGGCGGCTCTATGCGGCGCCGGAGGAGCCCAAGGACCTGCGGGACGAGGCGGTGCAGCGGGCCCTCGCCGCGGTGGAGGCCGCCCCGGCGGGAATCCGCTCGCTCCTGCGCGCCGTGGGCCATGCGGCGGAGCAGGAGGGCGTGGCGGTCTACGCCGTGGGCGGTTTCGTGCGCGACCTGCTGCTGGGCCGGCCGAACCTCGACTTCGACATCGTGGTGGAGGGCGACGGCATCGCCTTCGCCCACACCCTGGCCCGGGAGCTGGGCGGGAAGGTGCAGGAGGTGCCGCGCTTCGGCACGGCCCACGTCTACCTGGAGCAACAGGACCCCGCCCTGCCCTCCCGCATCGACGTGGCCACCGCTCGGCGCGAGTTCTACGAGCAGGCAGCCGCCCTGCCCCGGGTGGAGCACGCCGACCTGCACGAAGACCTGTACCGCCGGGACTTCTCGATCAACGCGATCGCCATCCGGCTGGGCTCCGCCGGGCCGTCGGGGCTCATCGATTTCTTCGGCGGCCTGCAGGACCTGGTGGACGGGCAGGTGCGCATCCTTCACACCCTGAGCTTTGTCGAGGACCCGACGCGGCTCCTGCGGGCGGTGCGCTTCGCCCACCGCTACGGCTTCCGCCTGGAGCCGGAAACGGAGGCCTGCGCGCGGGCGGCCATCGCCGAGGGGTTCCTCAACCGGGTGAGCCGTGACCGGCTGCGCAACGAGCTTCTGCTCATCCTGCAGGAGCCCGGGTCCGGCGGAGCCCTGCGGCTGCTCGCCGACCTGGGCGGGCTGGGGGCCGTCCTGCCCGGAGTTCTGCTGGACGCGGAGGTCGAGGCGCTGGTGGACCGGGTGGACGAGCTTCCCGAGACGGCGCCGGAGCTCAGCCGGGGCGCCCGGCTTTGGTTGGTGAAGCTGCTGGCGCTGCTGCACCGCTTGCCGCTCGCGGAGGGCGCCGCGGTGGTGCGGCACCTGCGCCTGAAGCGCCCCGAGACCCAGGCCTGCCTGCACGTGCTGGCGGGGTGGCGGATCGCCCACGACCTCGTCACCGCTCCCCGGCCGGACCCGGCGGCCATCGTGAGCGCGCTGGCGGAGTGGCCTCCCGAGGGGCTCCTGTTGCTCGTCCTCCTCGGTGGCGGTGAGCGGGTGGGGCTCTACTGGCAGGAGTGGCGGCATATCCGGCTGGAGATCACCGGGGCGGACTTGCAGGCCCTGGGGGTTCCCCCGGGCCCCCGGATCCGGCGCGTCCTGGAGCGGGTGCTCGCGGCCCGCCTCTCGGGCGAGGCCCTGGACCGCGCCGCACAGCTGGCCCTGGCGCAGCGCTACGCAGAAATGGAGGAGGAGTGAGCGGCGGTGCCGAGTCTGCAAGAGATCGTGATGGCCGTTCCGGGCGTGGTGATCGGCTTCGCCTTCCACGAGTTCGCCCATGCCCTCGTGGCCACCTGGTTCGGCGACGACACGCCGCGCCTGCAGGGACGGCTGACCCTGAACCCTCTGGCCCACCTCGACCCCATCGGGACCGTGCTGCTCCTCCTGGCGGGATTCGGCTGGGCGAAACCGGTGATGGTGAATCCCAACCGACTGCACCCGCGGGTCGTCGGCGAGATTGCCGTGTCGCTGGCCGGCGTGACGATGAACTTCCTGCTGGCCGTGCTCTTCCTGCTCCTCTACACCCTGGCCGATCTGGGGCTCCTGGGCTGGTACCACCCGGTGCTGAGCGAGACCTTCTGGATCGCGATGACGATGAACATCTTCCTGGTGGGCTTCAACCTGCTGCCGCTGCCGCCTCTGGATGGCTTCCGCGTGGCCGTGCACCTGCTGCCCCGCGGCTCGGAGAGGCTCATCGACAACCTGTACCGGTTCAGCCCCCTGGTGCTCACCGTGCTGTTCGTCACCGACATCCTCGACCTCTCCCCGGTCTACAACGCCGTCTACCGGGCGGTGGTCTGGGTGGCGACGCCGCTCGCAAAGCTGATCACGGCGTTGCCAGTGGGGTTGCTCAATATGTAAAATATATGAGTTACACGGTGCCGCGGCACCACAGCGATGAGGGGGTTACCGTGGTGGATCGCCTGACCGTCAGGCCGGAGCCGTACGTCGTTCATCTGGCCAACTTCGAGGGCCCGCTCGACCTGCTGCTCCACCTGATCCGGCGGGAAGAGATGAACATCTACGACATCCCCATCGCCCGCATCACGGAACAGTACCTGGCGGCGATTCAGGATCTGGCGGACCTCGACATCGACCGCGCAAGCGAGTTCCTGGTGATGGCTGCCACGCTGCTGGGGATCAAGTCCCGCATGCTGCTGCCCAAGCCGCCGCGTACGCTGGCGGACGAGGCCCTGCCGGAGGAAGAGGAGGAAGACCCGCGGGAGGAGCTCGTGCGCCAGCTGGTCGCCTACAGCCAGTTCAAGGCGGTGGCGGAGCAGCTGCGCGGCCTGGAGCAGGAGATGCTCCGCGTCTACACCCGGGGCTTCTTCGTCGAGGAGCCGAGGGGGCCGCGCCCCCTGGAGGGACTGAGCCTGGAGGACCTGGTACGGGCCTTCCAGGAGGTGCTGAAAGAGGAGTGGAACTGGCGGGAGGTGCCCCGGGAGGAGATCCCGCTCCGGGAGAAGGTCCGGGAAATTCGCTTCCGGCTGGCCCGCTCGCCGGGCGGGGTGCGCTTCCGCGAGCTGTTCTCGCGGGGCGGCTCGCGCCTGGAGGTGGTGGTCACGTTCCTCGCCCTGCTGGAGCTGATGCGGCGGCGGCAGGTGCGGGTGGTGCAGGAGCGGCTGTTCGGCGAGATCATGATCTACCGGGCAGAGCCGCAGACCGATGAGGAGGCGTGGGGAGGCCCCGACGACGAATGATCTGGAACCACGGCAAGATGATACTCGAGGCGCTGCTCCTGGCCTCGCCCGAGCCACTCACCATCAGGCGGATCGCCGAGGTGATCGGGCTCGACGAGAAGGATGCCGCCATCCTGATTGCGGACCTGCAGAAAGAGTACGAGCAACCGGGGCGCGGCCTCGCCATCCGGGAGATGGCAGGCGGCTACGTGCTGACCACCCGCCCGGAGGTGGCGGAGTACGTGGACCGGCTGCTGCAGCCCCGCTCCAAGGGCCTTTCCCACGCCGCCCTGGAGACGCTGGCCATCATCGCCTACCGGCAGCCGATCACCCGGGCGGAGATCGAGTCCGTGCGGGGCGTGAAGGTCGACCGGGCCCTGGAGACGCTGCTGGAGCGGCGCCTGGTGGCGGAGGTGGGCCGCAAGGAGGCGCCCGGCCGGCCGATCCTCTATGGGACGACCCCCGAGTTTCTGAAGTACTTCGGGCTGAAGGACCTGAGTGAGCTGCCGCCGGTCTCCCTCGACACGTCGGAACCCGGCCTGATTCTTCCCACTCGTACCGGGGGCGACGGGGACCCGGAGAGCGAGGCGGCCCTGCGCACACCGGATGACTCGGGGGCCGGCGGGGGCGACCGGTCCCCGGGGCAGGCGGAACAGACTGCGGATACAGGGGAGGGCTAGCGTTTGGGCTTCGTGGGGTATGCCTTTGTGGACTGGGACGACACGCTGGCCGAGAACATCCGTTACTTCCGCGAGGCAGAGGCGGAAGCCTCCGTCCTCATCGCGCGGGCAACCGGCTTCGAGCCCGCCGAGGTGGAGCGGCGGGGGCGCGAGCTGGACGTGGCCGTGGCCCGGCAGATGGGGCTCGTGAAGGAGTCGTTCAGCGTGGCCTGGGTGCGGTGCTACCGCGAGTTCGCCGGCCGGGCGCGGCGGAAGGCGGACCCGGCCCTGGAGCGGGAGATCGAGCGGCTGTGCGCGGTCCCGTACGAGACGCGGCAGGAGCTCCTGCCCGGGGCGGCCGAGACGCTGCGCTGGCTGCACCAGTCCGGCTTCGAGGTGACGATCTGGACCGCCGGGGAGGAGCATATCCAAAGGCGCAAGATCCGGGAGTCGGGGCTCACCCCCTGGATCCACCGCCAGGTGGTGGTGCTGGAGAAGTCGCCTGAGCGGCTGCGGGAGTGGATCGGCGACCGCGATCCTCAGCGCTGCTTCGTGGTGGGGAACTCCCGCCACTCCGACATCCGCCCGGCGCTCGCGGTGGGGGTGACGGCCTACCACGTGGACGTGTACACGTGGGCGTACGACCACCTGGAGGTGGACGAGGCCGACCCCAACTACCACCGGCTTCGCCACATCGGGGAGCTGCCGCACGCGCTGGCGGAGCGGTTCCGGCTGGCCGTGTAGAGGGAGAGCGGGTGACACGGCGATGCTGGTGTACAACAAGCTGGTGCGGGACCGGATTCCGGAGCTGATCGCGGCCTCGGGCAAGACGTGCACGGTCAGGGTGCTGGATGACCAGGAGTACGTCGACAAGCTGCACGAGAAGCTCGCAGAGGAGCTTCAGGAGTACCTTGCGGACGGGAGCGTGGAGGAACTGGCCGACCTGGCCGAGCTCATCCTGGCGATCCTGGACGTGAAGGGTGTCAGCCCGGAGGAGTTCGAAGCGATTCGGCGGCGGAAGCGGGAGGAACGGGGCGGCTTCAGCGAGCGCCTCCTCCTGGTTCACGTGTCGGACTAGAAGGTTATTCAGTCCCCGGCCCGCGGACGGGAATCCAACTCCGTAAGCGACACAGCCCTGCGTTTGAGCAGGGCTCGCTCTGTTTCTCCGCGGGCCCCAGCTTTGGCTTCTTCGCTGGAAGCGCCACGGTTCGGATCGCCCTGCACGTAAGGAATGGGGAGATATTGCCGGAAGTGACGTTACTGCGTGGCAGGAATGAGGAGTGGAAAGCGAACTACCTTATTGACTGCGATTTTGCACGTCATCCGCCCCCCTTTGTACCCGAGGAGGGATCATTTCGGTATGTGGAAGCTCTGGTCAGGACGGCGAGACCGGCTCGGCCTGGCGCTGCTGGGAGTGGCTGTCCTGAGCACTGGGCTCTCCGTCCTGTCCCTGCTCACCGACTCGGTCCGCGGCACAGTTGTGCGGTCATACGAGCAGACCTGGCGGTCGCCGTACGACATCCTGGTCCACATGCCATTAAGTGGGGCCCCGCTGGGTGACCTCACGGAGCCCAACATCCTGACCACGCTGCCGCAAGGGATTACCCAAGCCCAGCTGGAGGAGGTCCGGAAGGTACCCGGGGTGGAGGTGGCCGCCCCGGTGGCCGTCGTCGGCTACGTGCGGGCGGGGCCGTCCTATCTGTTCCCCTCGGCCGATCTGCCCCATCCCGGGGGTGGCGTCTACCGCATCACCAGTGAAGTCTCAGCCACCGACAGCCTGGTGCCCGAGACGATGCGGGAGGAGTACCTGGTCGCCCTTGCGGACCCGCGCACGGGGAAGCTCCCGGCCCAGGTGCCAGATGGCGCACTGGTGCTGGACAAGGGGCAGTTGCAGTCTCTCGTGATCTCGGCCCAGATTCCGACGCTGCTGGTCGGCATCGACCCTGACGCAGAGGAGCAGCTGGTCGGTCTGAACCAGGCCCTCACGGAGGGCCGCTCCCTGCGGGCGGCCGACGCAGTTGACTTCAGACCGAGCGGCCGGGGGCCGATTCCGGTCATCCCGGTGCTGGTCAACACGTTCGGGCTGTAGGGCATGACCTATCGCCTGACCATCGAAGAGGTGGACGCGGAGGGCAGAGCCAGGCGGCAGGTGGCGGAGCAGACCCTGGCCGGCGATGCGCTGCTCGCAGCCGTGGCGGAGGGCGAGGTGGGCATCCACAGGGTGTACGGCCAGAGCGGCCCGCTGACGTATGCCCCCGTCCAGAGTCCGTTCCCTGACCGGTGGCCGCATGCCTTCGCCATGCGCCCGGTCTCCGCCGACCTGGAACGCTCCCTGTCGGACGGCGGACCGTTGAGCCCGAGGAGCAGCGTGACGGCGGCGACGCCTGTCCGCCCATGGACGCCGGATGCCGCGGACAAGCTCTTCTACTACAGCATTCGGGGTTACTTTGACTCCTCTCGGCTTTCCATCGCCAAGGACCCCTCTTCACAGCTGCCGCTCATGACCTACCGTCCGGCCGAAGCCCTGCTGGTGCTGGACGGGGACTTGACCCCGGTTAACCCGCCCCGGCGCATCCGCGGTAGCCTTTCTCCCACCGGCTTCCTCTCGTCGCCGCCGGCCCTGCTGACCACCTTGGAGGTCGCCCGGGCGCTGGCCGGGGACAACGCGATCAACGCCATTCAGGTGAAGGTGGCCAACGCCGACCACTTCACCCCCGAGGTGGTGGCACGCGTCCACGCGGTCGCCGCCGAGATCCAGCGCCGGACGGGCCTGGTGGCCGAGGTTACCATGGGCTCCTCCCCCATGAACGTCCTCGTGCAGGCGCCGGGCGAACGCCCGGGCGAGGCGGCCGGGTGGGTCGAAATGCCGTGGGTACACAAGGACGCGGCGGTGACTGCGGTCCAGCAGGTCGAGTTCGGTTACAGCGGCTACGTCGCCCTGGTCTTGATCGTCGGGGCGCTCTATGCCTTGACCACGGCCCTGACAGGCGTGACGGCCCGGCGGCGCGAGGCTGGCATCGCCCTCGCCGTGGGCTGGCCGGGGCGATTTCTGGGCCGCATCGCAGCCAGTGAGCAGTTGCTCTTCGCCGGCATCGCCGGCGTGCTGGCCGCCTTGGCAGCCGCCGTGGGCGGAGCCGGCCCCGAGATGGTCGCGGCGGTGTTCGGTGCGAGTCTCCTGCTCTACCTGCCCGCCTGCATCGCGGCGGGCTGGGCCGCTGCTGCGACCCCACCCGGGGCGGCGCTGCGATGGGGGGACACTGCACCGGGCCGGAGGGTGCTGCCGGGGACTGGCGTTCTGCCCCTGGCCATCGCCAGCCTGATGGGGCGGCCGCTGCGGACCTTCCTGACCGCGCTCGCCATCGCCCTTCCCACCGCGTTGATCACGGTGCTCATCTTCACCGCCAGACAGCTGAGCGGGGTGCTTTACACCACCCTGACCGGCCAGTATGCGGCGCTCAAGGTGGGCCCCCTTCAGTATGCCGCCGGTGCCATCGCCCTGCTGGTCGCCGTGACGGCGGCCTTCGAGCTCATCCGCCAGAACGCCGTCGATCGCCGCAGCGAACGGGCGCTTCTGAGCGCACTGGGATGGCCGGACCGGTGGATTGCGGGCACGATGGTCGCCGAGGGGGGCCTCCTGGGAGTTCTCGCCGGAGCGCTGGGGCTGCTCCTGGGTGGCCTGGCCCTCCATGTGCTCTACGGCTCTGCGGCCGCCGCCTTGAAGGGCGTCTCACTTCTGACCGGCCTCCTGCCGGCCGGCCTGGGGCTGGCCACCGGGCTGGTGGGCAGCCTTGTGGAACTGCGGTCCTGGAACCGGTCCGCCCTGGCAGGCGTGGGGGCCGGCGAGGTCGCCCGCTTCGGTTCCCGCGTACTGGCGGGGGCTGCCGTCGCACTTTTCGCCGCGGTGAGTCTGACGGCCGCACTGATCGCTCCCCGCTTCATCCGGGAGAGTGCGGTCACCACAACGGGACGTGCACAGGAGGCGTCGAACGTCGGCCACGCGGCCATCGAGGCTGCTGTGTCCGCACAGTCCGAGGCACTGGCGCAGATGGACCTCGACGGGTACCTGGCCACCTTTGACGCCTCGGCCGAGGCGTACCTCATGGCGCAGCGCCACTGGTTCGAGGACGCAGTGCGCTGGCGCAACGAAAAGCCGGACCAGCGCAAGGTGGCGCGATCGGTCAGCCGGGTCGCCCTGCTCGGCGCCAACACCGCGCACGTGGACATCGTCCTGGAGATGGCAGACACGGAGATCCGCTCTGTGACCCTTCAGACGGTCTGGGTGCAGACCGAAGATGGCCGCTGGGTCGAGCACGGGTGGCACAAGGAGGTCCTCGAGTCCGGGGAGGTTGCCGTCTGGTACCCGGAGGCGGCCGCGGACCTGGCCCGGGAGATGCTCGCGAACGCCCGGCAGGCCGTTGCCCTCGCCAAGGAGGCTGGATGGTGGACCGGCGCCCGTGATCATCGACATCTTTCCCAGCGAGCACGAGTACCGGGCGACGCTCGGGCCCTCGCTGGGGCAGTTCGAGATGCAGGCCTGGACCGACTATAATGAACCGATTCGCCTGCCCGTTCGGACACAGGCACTCGGTCCCCTCACCCTTTACCAGATGATCACCGGGCAGGAAGTCAGGCGGCTGAGCCACAACAACGCCCCGCGCTGGCTCGTCCTGTCGGTGGGTGAGGTGGCCGCTGCCCGGGCGGCGGGGCTCTCGCCGGAGGAGATGCTCCAACCCCTCGCCGCGGCCGAACCCATGTCCCTGGCGGAGCTGGCTGCCGTACCGCCCACGTTCATGCTGCCTGAGGACCAGGCGAATCTGGTGAGGGATACGGCTTCTGCGCTGGTGCTCTACCTGGAGGAAAACGTGGAGCCCGACGGCGTGCGCCGGCTACTGCAGAGGCTGGCTGACCACCCGGCCGACCCCAGGGGTGCCGGGCCGGACGTCGAGCCCTCCCGGGGGGCGCTCGCCCTGCAGGCACTTGCGCAGGTGACGGGCAGGAGCGCGGCTGAACTGGAGCATGACTTCCGCACCTGGTGGGCCCGTCTGGCAGCGGCAAGTCGACGCTGCTCTCCCTCATCGCGGGCCTGGACCGTCCCACCGCAGGCACGGTGCGGACCGCCGGCGTCGAACTGACCCGCACGCCGCCGGGGGGACTGGCGCGCTTCCGGTTCCAGCACGTCGGGATGGTCTTTCAGCAGCACCACCTGATCCCGACGCTGACCGCCCTGGAGAACGTCATGCTGCCCTGTACGCCGTGGAAGGTGGACTATGCCCCCCGCCAACGGGCCGAGGAACTGCTCACGCTGGTGGGGTTGAAAGACCGGATGGCCCACCTGCCGGCCCAGCTCTCCGGCGGCGAGCAGCAGCGGGTCTGTATTGCCCGGGCGCTGATCAACCGGCCCACCGTCCTGCTGGCCGACGAGCCTACTGGAAGCCTGGACGAGGAGTCCGCCGCCGAGGTGCTGCGGCTCATCTGCGACCTGGCAGAGCAGTTTGGCATGGCGCTCCTCTTCGTCACGCACGACATGCATCTGGCCCGCAGCTTCGGCCGCGTGGTTCGGCTCTACCGCGGGCAGCTTCATCCGGTAACGCAAACTGGGGCCCGTCCCGGGGTGTCGCCGGGACGGGCCCCGTTCCTTTCACCGTAAGCCCGCGCATGCTTGCCGCCGCGGCTGGAAAGACTCTCCGCGACAGCATGGCAACGCCTTCCGGGGGTGGGTGCGGATGGGTTGGCTGGTGGCCGCGGGGGTTGCGCTGGTCGCCTTGGCCGGGCTGGCCCTGCTGTCCGTGCGGGTCCGCCTCGCCCTCACCCAGGTCAACCTGCGGGCGACTCTGCGGGTGGAGGTGCAGTTCCTCGTGATGCGCCTCCGCCGAGAGGTGGTGATCCGCGACCTGACCGCGGGCATCCAGGAGCGGCTCTCACCGCGGGCGGAGCGGCGGCCGGGCGCCCGGAGCGGGGCAACGCCGGCTGCGGCGGTGCGGTACCTGGCCCGATCGGTGCGCTGCTCCCGCCTCCGCCTGCGCCTGGAGGTGGGCGGGTTCGACGCCTGCGACTCTGCCCTGCTGGCCGGCCTCGGCTGGAGTGCGGTCTACGCGGCGCTGGCCCAGGTCGCGCGCTGGGTCCGGCTGGATGCCGCCGGGCTGGCCGTGGCGGTGGTGCCGAACTTCCACCGGCCTCTGATGCGCACCGACCTCGACTGCATACTTTCAGTGCCGCTGTGGCAGGCTATCGCCGCGGTTGCCATGATGCTTCGCCAGGCCAGGCGGGAAGGGGTGGCCCTGGTGCGGCCGCGGGACGGCCGGCGGAAGAAAGGAGAAGGGATCGGTGGCCGAGCACCCGATTCAGGGCCTGATGAAGACGGCCATGGAAAGCCTTAGAAATATGGTGGACGTGAATACGGTAATTGGCGACCCGGTGGAGACCCAGGACGGGACCGTGATTGTGCCCGTCTCGCGGGTGACGTTCGGCTTCGCGGCCGGCGGCTCGGAGTTCGGTCAGGCGAACGGCCAGGAGCCCGGGCAGGACCACCCGTTCGGCGGCGGCAGCGGGGCGGGGGTCTCGGTTTCCCCGGTGGGCTTCCTGGTGGTGACCAAGGACCAGATTCGGATGCTGCCGGTGGACGGCGGGCAGCCCGTGCACCGGCTGATTGACCTGGCGCCCCAGCTGATCGAGAAGCTGAGGGCGGCCCTGGACCGGCGGCCGCCGCAAGGGGCACGGATCGACGTGGTCGAGACCGGGCCCGCGGCGGATTCCGACACGACCGGCCACGACGGGACGCCCAAGACGACGCTGACGTGACCGGCTGAGCGCAGAAGGCCGGGCGGGGTGCCGCCCGGCCTTGCCGCGCACGCCCCCGGGGATGGCCCCGGAAGAATGCGCGGGCGGTGCCCGGCTTACGCTAGCAAGGGGGGTGGACGCGCTGCGCAGCCTGTGGAAGGGCACCATCAGCTTCGGCCTGGTGACGATCCCGGTGAAGCTCTACGCCGCCACCGAGTCGAAGGACCTCCGGTTCAACCTGCTCCACGAGCCGTGCCACACGCCCATTCAGTACCGCAAGTACTGCCCGCGGTGCGAGCGCGAGGTGGAGGGCGGCGAGATCGTGAAGGGCTACGAGGTCGAGCAGGGGCGGTACGTGACGCTCACCGACGAGGACTTCGAGTCGGTTCCCGTGATGGCCAAGCGGACGCTGGAAATCGTAGCCTTTGTCCGGCTGGAGGAGATCGACCCGATCTACTACGACAAGACTTATTACCTGGAACCCGGGGAGGGAGGCGCCAAAGCCTACGCGCTGCTGCGCCGGGCGATGGAGATCACGGGCCGGGTGGCCATCGCCCGGGTGGTGATCCGGTCCCGGGAGTCCCTGGCGGCGCTGCGGGTCTTCCGGGACGGCGTGATCGCCATGGAGACCATGCACTTCCCGGACGAGGTGCGCCCGACGGCCGGCCTCACGGGCATCACCGCGCCGGAGCTGCGGCCGCAGGAGATCGAGATGGCGACGGGGCTCATCGAGTCGCTGACCACCGACTTCGCCCCGGAGAGGTTTGAGAACGAGTACCGCAAGGCGCTCCTGGACGTGATCCGGGCGAAGGCGGCAGGAGCCCCGCCCGCCCTGGCGCAGGCCGCTCCCGAGCACGGCACGGTCGTGGACCTGATGGAGGCGCTGCGGGCGTCGATCGCGGCGGCGGAGGGGCGGCGCGGCGCGGCTCCGGGTACGCCGGCGGGGGTTGCGGAGACGCAGGCAGGGGTCGAAGGCCCCGGCGCCCCCCACGCTCCTGCCATCGAAGCAGAGGGCCCGGAAAGGCCCGTCCCCGGGATTGCAGCATCCGACGCACCGGTTCGGGCAGTCCCCGGCACCGCAGCGGCCGGCGTTCCAGGCAGGCCCCTCCGCGGGACCGAGACGGACGGCGTGCCGGACAGACCCGGCGACGGGTTGTCCAGTTCCGGCGTCGCGGCTCCGGGCGTCCCGACGCGTACTGCAGCGGGCCGGCGCGCGATCCCCGGCGTCCCGGGACCCCGGACTGGTCAGGTGCAACCGCCGGGCCCGCCGGCCGGCGAACCCGCTCCGGGGGGACCCTAGCCGGTGCGGCTGCCCTTTGCGCCGATGCTCCTGGAGCGGGCCGGCGCGCCTTTCGCCGACCCGGGCTGGCTCTACCAGGTGAAGTGGGACGGGGTGCGCAACCTGACGCTGGTGGAGGGCGGCCGGGTGCGGCACTGGAGCCGGCGGCTCAGGGAGCGCACGGGGCTCTTCCCGGAGTTCGATGGCCTGGCGCGGGCCGTGACCCGCCGCCGCCTCGTGCTGGACGGCGAGATCGTCGTGCTGCGCGACGGACGGCCCAGCTTCGCCGCCGTGCTGGAGCGGGACCTCGCCGCGTCCCCGCCGGCACACGGGTTGCCCGCGACCCTCATGCTGTTCGACCTGTTGGAGGTGGACGGCGAGGAACTCTACAGCCGCCCGCTGCAGGAGCGGCTGGCCCTGCTGGCGGAGGTGGTGCCGCCGTCGGAGGCCTGGCAGGTGGTCGCCTCGTTTCCGGGGCGCGACGGGCCCGCACTGTTCGAGGCCGCGGTCTCCCAAGGGTTGGAGGGGGTGGTGGCGAAGCGGCTCGGGAGCCGCTATGCGCCGGGCACGCGGAGCCGCGACTGGCTGAAAGTAAAGCGCCGGTCCGAGATGCTGGCTGTGGTGGTGGGCTACACGAATCCGGCCGGGCGCCCGGGCGGGTTGCTGCTGGGGGCCTATCACGAGGGGCGGCTGCGCTACATCGGCCGGGTCGGCTCGGGGCTGTCCGGCGCCGACCTGGCCGCGATCCGAAGCCATCTTCCGCCCGCGCCGTGCCCCTTCGAGCGGGTGCCCGGCCTGCGGGACCGATTCGGCGGCGACCCCGGCCCGGTGGTCTGGGTGGAGCCCCGGCTGACGGTGCGGGTGGCGTTCACCGAATGGACCGAGGAGCAGCGCCTCCGGGACCCCGTTGTGGTAGGCTTCAGCACCGAACCGCCCGAGGCGGCTGTGATACCGTGAGCGCCGACGCGGGAGGTATCGTCGCAAGGAGGGGATTCCCATGAGCGAACACGGACCGGAGGCCGCCAGGCGGGTCAGCATCGTGGCCCTGTTCGGGGACGCCGCCCCGGCGCGCGCCTGTCTCCACAACCTGCAGGCCCGGGGCGTGGAGGCCGCCCTCGAAGGGGTGGCAGGCGCCGAAGAGTCCGATTCGGCGATGGGGCGGGGCGTGGTGCTGGGGGCGACCGTGGGCGCCACCGCGGGGTTCCTCGCCGGCACGTACCTCCTGCCTCCCGGAGCGGTGACGGCCACGGGGTCGATGCTGGCGACGCTGGCTGGGGCCGGCCTCGGCAGCTTCTTCGGCAATCTCGCGGACCTGGGCACGGCTGCGCACGACGAGGGGCAGGAGCCGTCTGACCATGCGCACGAGGCCATGGCGGAGGAGGGGTGGCGCCTGACCGTGCAGGTGCGGCCGGAAGAGGCGGAGGACGTTCTGGCGCTGATCGCTGCCTGGGGGCCGCGCACGGTCCGGGTGTCCGACTAATGGGGCGCACAACCAGGCAGAGGGTGTCGGTGTCCGGGCGGGAGCTGGTGGTGACCAACCTGGACAAGCCCTTCTGGCCGGCGGACGGGCTGACCAAGGGCGACCTGATCGCCTACTACGTTTCGGTGGCGCCCTACCTGTTGCCCTACCTGAAGGGGCGTCCCGTCGTGCTCACCCGTTACCCCCACGGGTTCGGCGACAAGTGGTTCTACCAGAAGGACGCACCGGACGGGTTGCCCGACTGGATCCCCACCTGGCCGGACGAGGCCGGGGACGGGCGGGTCATCCGCTACATGCGGCTCGAGGAGCCCGCAGCCCTGGCCTACGTGGCCAACCTGGGGACGATCGAGCTGCACCCCTGGCTCTCCTCGTGCGGGACGCCCGACCAGCCGGACTGGGCCGTGATCGACCTGGATCCGGCCGAAGGCGCCACCTTCGACGACGTGCTGGTCATCGCCCGGCTGGTGCGCCGCATCCTGGACGAGCTGGGAGTGGCCGGCTACCCGAAACTCTCCGGCGCCACCGGCATCCACATCTTCTGCCGGGCGCAGCCGGGCACGACCTACGCCGAGACCGCCGAGTTCTGCGAACTGATCGGGCGGTTGCTGCTTCAGGCGTATCCCGAGAAGGTGACCCTGGAGCGGTCGGTGTCCCGGCGGAAGGGCAAGGTCTACGTCGACTATCTGCAGAACCGGCGGGGACAGACGATCACCTCTGTGTACGGCGTGCGGCCGCTGCCGGGCGCGCCCGTGTCCGCTCCCGTTACGTGGGCGGAGATTGAGGGCCAGCCGCCCCGGTTCACGATGAAGACGCTGCCGGCACGCCTGTCGGCCGTAGGCGATCTGTTCGCACCCATGCTGAACGCCCCGCAGGACCTGCGGGGCGCGCTGGCACGACTCCGCCGGTGGGTGCCGGCGAAGAGGACCTGACCGGCGCGGTCTCGCCACGAGCGCACTGCAGGGCGGTGCTGCCGCAAGGCGGTACCGCTCTGCGCGCGCGGAGGGACCGGCCACACGGTCGCAGGCGATGCAGCGGTCTCACCCGTGCTCCTTGCGGTTTCGCCGGGGCCTCTCCAGGTGCTCCTTCATGCCGTGCAGGAAGAAGTCCACCAGCCCCCGGGCCAGGGCAGGCTGGAGCCGCTGCGCGCCGTGAAAGCGGAAGTCTGCGTCGTACGCCACCACGCAACCGCTCCCGTCCGGCAGGAAGCGGAGGTCGGCGGCCACCTCGGCGCCGCCTCCATCGGTGGCCGCAGCGATTTGAAGCTTGAACCCGTGGGGCGGGTCGCGGTGGGTGATGGCCACGGTGCCTTCGTACCGGAGCGCAAAGCCTCCAAGTCCAACTCGGATGGACGCGGCCCAGCGGTCGGGCCCCAGTTCCTCCAGGGACTGGAGTCCGACCACGGCGTGCAGCAGCGCGTCCCGGTGCGTGAACAGGGCGTAGACCACTTCCGGAGCCGCGTCGTAGCGGAAGCGACCGGCGATTCGCACGCGGGGAACCTCCTTGCGTGTCCCAGGTGGCGCCACTTGCCCGTGCGCGACTAGAAGTCATGTGAAAAAATCGCTCTGACCGCAATGATTTTGGCCCCTTGCTGTCGAACAGGACAGTGAGGTGGTCAGGATGCAGGGTAAGCAGGAGCAGCAACTGCGGTTGTGGCAGGCCATCAACCTGGAGATGCTGGTGCCACAGAACCACATCCTCCGGCAGATCGACCGGGTGCTGGACCTCTCCTTCCTGCGGCCGCTGGTGGCGGATCTGTACCATTCCCATTTGGGCCGGCCGTCGTACCCGCCGGAACTCATCCTGCGGATGTTCCTACTGAGCTACCTGTACAACCTCTCCGACGTGCGGGTGTGCGAAGAAGTCGCGATGCACGCGGGGTTCCGGTGGTTCTGCCGGCTCAACTTCGACGACCCGGTGCCCGACCGGACCACCCTGGTCAAGATCCGCAAGCGCTGGGGCCAGGCCGGGGTCTTTGAGGAGGTGATGCGCCGGGTCGTGCAGCAGTGCATCGACGCAGGGCTGGTACGGGGCCAGCGCCTGGGGGTCGATGGCACCCAGGTAACCGCCAACGCAGCCACCAACAGCCTGGAGCCTATCGTCCCGGTGCAGTCGCTGGAAGAGTATCTGCAGCGTACCCGGGAGGAAGACATCGACAGCGAGGGCCGCAGGTCCGGGGGGCCGCAGGACCCGCCGGGCGCAGCCGCCCAGCCGCCCCGCCGGCGGGGCGGAGACCCCAACTTCCGGGGCGAGCGGTTTTCCAATCGCACGCATCGCTCGGTGACCGACCCGGATGCCCGGCTGTACCGCAAAGGGGCCAGTCAGGAGGCCAAACTGCGGTACATGGTGCATAACGTGGTCGACCTGGACTCCGGCGTGATCCTGGCAACCGGAGCCACTCAGGCTGCCAGCTGGGCTGAACGGACAGCCGCCGAGGCGATGATGCCCCAGGTGCTCTCACTCCTGCCACCTCAGTGCAACCGCAAAGTCTTTGCCGATGCCGGCTACCAGGCTGGAGAGTTCCTTGCTGCGATGCTGGCTCTGGGCCTACAGCCCATCGTACCGATGACGAAGCTGGAACCGGAGCCGTTGCCGTCTTGGAAACGGCCACCCCGCGACCTGGACCAGGCCCGCAAGCGTCGGCAGCGTTTGTTGCTGGCCAGAGCCCGGAACGCCGTACGGGCGCAACTCAGCGAACGGCGGCTCCGCCAGCAGTACCGGGCACGGATGCGGGTTGAGCATCTGTTTGCCGAAGCGAAAGAGTGTCACGGTCTGGGCCGGGCCCGTTACCGGGGGCTGCAGAAGGTGCACTGGCAGGCCCTATGGACCGCTATTGTCCAGAACCTGAAGCGGCTGGCGACCTTTGTGGGAGGCAGGCGGCAGACACCCAGGGCAGCAGCGCTCTCTGCACCTCCAGTTGCCGTCCTGTTGTTCTGCCACTTGCGGATGACTGCTTTGGCTGACTGGTGAATCGGGCCCGGAAACCAACCTGGGGCCCAGGGTAACGGACGTTCTTCACATGACTTCTAGAGAAAATCGTAGTGACGCCGAGGGTAGCCTTCAAGCCCCAACGGGGCCAGGCGCGGGCGCCCGAGTCGGCTGCTGACCGGCGTCCGCCCCGGCTCCCAGGAATTCACGAATGACGGCGAAAAGTTTCCCCCTGTATAATCGAGGACGTTTAGGTACGGCGTTCCATTATACGGGGGGATATACGTGTCGGATTGGCGGAAAGGCGCCGCTGCGATGCTCGTGGCGCTGGCGTTGTTGATGGGGGGCCGGACGGCTGCCGCACCGGGGCTGGTGGCGAGCGCCCTGCCGGCGCCGGCGGCGCTGCAGTCGGCCGACACGTGGGTGCTGCCCGACCTGGCCGGCGACGGGTGGGTGGTGCTTTCCGCCGGTGAGACTGCCGCAAAGGGCCCCGTGGTGGTGGGCTACTACGCCGAGGACTGGGAGGGAGACCGGCGGGCCCTGGAGGCGCTCCGGGCTGCGGGCGGACGCGTGGACCGGGTGGTGAACTTCGCCCTGCAGCTCAGGGCGGACGGCTCGATCACGACCCGGTACTACCCTGAGCTGGCTGCTACGGCCTCTGCACTGGGCGTGCCGGTCTATGGGCTGGTGCACAACATGGAGGACGGCCAGTTCAGCGTCGAGATTGCCCGTGCCGTGCTCTCCGACCCGGTGCGGCGCGCCCGCGCGGTGTCCGACATGGTGAGCATCGCCCGGGCGCACGGCCTCGCCGGCATCGACATCGACCTCGAGAACGTGCCGGCAGACCTGCGGCCCCACTACACCGCCCTGGTGCGGGAAGCGGCGGCCGCGCTCAAGCCCCTGGGCCTCCGCCTCACCCTCTCGGTGCCGGCCAAGGTGTGGGACGACACCACCTCCAACTGGGGCGGCGCCTTCGACTACGCTGCGCTGGGGGCCCTGGCGGACCAGGTGGCAATCATGGCCTACGACGAGCACACCTGGGGCCTGCCGGCCGGTCCCGTGGCCTCGCTCCCCTGGGTGGAGCGAGTGGCCGCCTACGCCACCCGGCACATCCCGGCGGAGAAGATCCTGCTGGGCATTCCGGCGTATGGCTACGCCTGGGTCGCCGGCACCAACCGCGTGGTGAAGGGGCTCTCCACTCCGGGGGCGTACTAGCTGGCGGCGGAGCACGGCGCGGAGGTGCTGTGGGACGACGCGGCGCAGGTACCCTACTTCCGCTATGTGAGTGGTGGCGACGAGTACGTCGTCTACTTCGAGAACAAGGAGTCTGCCGCGGCCAAGCTGCGCATCGTAACGAAGTACGGGCTGGGCGGCATCGCCGTCTGGCGGCTGGGCCTCAACGAGGCCGCGATCTGGGAGCCGGTCTCCAGCGGCTTCTGAGGGAGAACCCCAACGACGAAACCGCCGGGGGCCACGTGTCCCCCGGCGGTTTACGCGTCACCTGCTGCACCCAGGTGCTACAGCCTGAGTTCGCTGACGCACGTCTGCAGTTCCTCGGCCAGTCCCTTCAGGCTTTCGGCCCAGGTGGCCACCTCCTGAACCGCCTCCGTCAGTTCCGCCACGAAGGCCGTGACCTCCCGGGCCACCTGCTCGTTGTTCCTGGCGGTCTCTTCCACCTGGCCCATGGCCGCGCTCACCTGGGCGGTCGAGGCGTCCATCTCCTCGGTGGCGGCGGTGTACTCCTCCGACAGCGCCGCGACGGCCTGGAACGACGTGACGAGCCGGTTGGTGTCGGCCTGTACCGTCTGGATGCTCTCGGCGATCTCGGCGACGGCCTCGGCCGTGCCGCGGATGGCCGCGAGGATCTCGCCCAGGGCTTGGCTGGCGCTCTCGGCCTTGGCGCTGCCTTCGTCCACCTGGCGGAGGCCGGCCTCCATGGCTGCCACCGCGTCGGCGGTGCCGGACTGGATGCTCTCCACCAGGGCGGCAATCTGCCCGGTCGCGGAAGCGGAGCGCTCGGCGAGGCGCCGGACCTCCTCGGCCACGACGGCGAAGCCGCGGCCCTGCTCGCCCGCCCGCGCCGCCTCGATGGCGGCGTTGAGCGCCAGCAGGTTCGTCTGGTCGGCGATGTCCCGGATTACCCCGGTGATCTCACTGATCTGCGCCGAAAGGGTCTCCAGGCTGCGGATGCGCTCGGCCGCGCCGGCGACCGCCTCCTGGATCCGCTGCATGGCCGCCAACCCTTCCTGTACCACCTGCGCGCCGTCCCGGGCCACCTGCTCGGTCCGGACGGTCTGGGCCGAGACCTCCGCCGTACGGGAGGCGACCGCAGAAGCGGCCTGTGCCGAGCGGGTCAGAAGCTCGCCGGCGGCGGCCATCTCCGCGGCGGTGGTCTGCGCGCCCTGGGCAATCTGGTGGCTGGTCTGCTGAAACTCCGCCATGATGGTGCGCACGTCGGCTGCGGCGGAGGTGAGCGCCCCGGCGCCGGCGGAGATCTGCCCGGCCGTTCCGGCCGCCTCCCGGGCCTGGTGGGCCGACTCCGTCGACATGGTGGCCAGCCCCTCCGCCGAGTCCATAAGCGTACGGGCCACGTCCTGGATCGTCCGGACGAGTTCGCGCCAACGCCCGATCATGTCGTTCATCGCCCGGACCATGTCGCCCAGCTCGTCGTTTCCGGCCTTCACCTGCGCCGGGCTCAGGTCGCCGGAGGCCAGTCGTGCCGCCATGGCCGACACGGCGCCGACGGCGCGGGAGACCCTGCGCGAGACCTGCAGCGCGATGAGGATGCCGAGCACCGCCGCAGCCACGCTGACGGCCAGGACGATGCGCATGGAGAGGTCGGCCTGCTGGGCGGCCGCCCCCGTCTGCTGTCCGACCATAAGGTCGACCTGGGCCTTGAGGGCGTCGACCGCGGACACCACGTAGGAGCGCAGCGGCCTGAGCTGTCCCGACAGCACCTGCTCTGCCTCGGACTGGGTGTAGTCGCGGCGGGTGAACAGGCTGCGACATGCACCCTCGTAGGCGTCCAGTTGGTTCCGGAGGTTGTCCACCAGCCCCTTGGTCTCGTCGTCTGCGAGGGCGTAGAGGTAGCCCATATAGGCGGCCAGCTCCCAGGCCGCCTGGTCAAACTCCTGCTTGTAGCCGACGTCGCCCGACAGGAGATAGCTGGCCACGATGCGTCCTTCCTCCTGCACGGCGGCCTCGACCTGGCGGGCATACATGGCAACGGCGTCTACCCGGTTCACCACGTCGGTGTACGTGGCTCTCAGGGCGCGAAGGCTGGTGACCCCGGCGTAAGCCACCGCGGCAACCAGCGCGACGATGAGCATGAAGCCTGCCATCAGTCTCTTGCGGATGGTGGGCCGGAAGCCTGCCATCAGTCTCTTGCGGACAGCGGGACGGAAGCCTGCCTTGAGCTTTGAGCGTAAGGTGGTTCGCATGATCTGCCTCCAGTGCGGTGGGAATGGGTTAGGGTTGGCGTCGTCCCGGTGGGAACCGTGGGCGACTTGTGCTGCAGCCCGATCGGGCATACGTATTCACAAAGACACATTAAATATACAACTATGTGCGAACTGCTTCCATGAGGATTTGGCACTATTCGCCGGGTACCCTCCCAGGGAACTGGCCTTAGTCCGTACCCGAACCCGCCGGCCCGCCGCCCTGGCCGGGCAGGAGCGGGTCGGGGGAGAGCATCTCGCTGAGGGTGATCACCTGGTACCCCCGGCTGTGCAGGAGGTCGATGGCCTGCTCCAGCACCTGCACCGTGTTGGGCTTGGGGTGCAGGAGGATGAGGTCGCCCGCCCTGGCCTTCTGGAAGGTGCCGAGGATGCGCTCCGGGGTGGCGTAGCGCTCGTTCCAGTCGACCGTGTCGAGGCTGTGCAGCACCGTCTGCAGGTTGAGCTCGGCTGCGGTCTTCACGATGGCCGCGTCGATCTCCGACATGTGGGGCGCATAGTACTTCACTTTCTGGCCGGTGATCTCCTCGATCACCGCCACCGATTTCTGGATGTCGTCCTTCAGCCGGCCCGCCGCCGCCAGTGCCCTGGGCCCGTGGGTCAGGTTATGGCCGTGGGTGCCCACCTCGTGCCCGTCGGCCACGATGAGCCGCGTCATGTTGGGGTTGTTCTCCGCCCAGCGGCCGGAGAGGAAGAAGGTGGCCCGGGCACCCTTCCGCTTCAGGATCGGCAGCATGCGCATCAACTCGTCGGTGCCCCAGTCGACGTTGATGAGGAGCACGACTGCCTGCTTTTCGCTGTTTCCCTGGCGGATGGCGCCGGGGGGCAGGTCGGCCAGGCGCCCTGAAGCCGGCCGCACCCGCACCGCCGGGTGCACGGCCGTGTTCGGCGGGGCCGCGGCCAGGCGGAGCCACGTCTGGTCCACGTCGAGTTCGAGTCCGTTCATCTCCGGGACGCTGTACGGCGTGCCGTCGTCCGACCCATACCGCCGCGCGTTCACGGGCACCACCCGGTAGGCGGTGGCCAGTTCCTCCAGGCGCGCCCGGGCTTCCGCTTCGCTCAGGCCGGAGAAGTCGAACCCGAGGAACGTCACCCCCTCGGCCACGCGCGGGCCGCGGCTCTGCGCCGGTCGCTGGGCCACCTCCCGGGGCAGTGCGAGCCCGGCCAGCAGGGCGAAGAGCAGCGCGGCCACCCACCAGCGGTTCACCCGCACCACGTGGAAGTGGGCACGGACTTTCCGTTCCATCGGGATCACCCCTTGTCTCGCTCGCCAACACCGTATGTCCCCCGTGTACGAGCTATGCGGAGGATGGTACAATGCGCCCAGAGAAGGACGCAGGAGATCTCGGCGGCGTATCCGGCTGGCTCGGGAGGGATGAGAAGTGAAGATGATCGTCGCCGTGGTCCGGGACGAGCACGCCGGTGCCGTAACGGGTGCGCTCACCCGGAAGGGATTCGGCGTGACGAAACTCGCCTCCACGGGCGGCTTTCTGAGGGCCGGCAACACGACCTTCCTGGTGGGTGTCGGGTCCGCCCAGTTGGAGGAGGCGCTGGCGACCATCCGCAGCGCCTGCCCCGAAGCGGAAATCAGCAAGGGCGAGCCGAAGGCGGGCGGGGACGTCCCGCATCACAACGTGACGCTCTTCGTCCTCGACGTGGAACGGATGGTGAAAGTCTAGGTCGCGCAGAGAACCAGGCGGGGCGCCTCCCCAGGGGAAGGCGCCCCGCTTCGTGCAGGGACGTGGGCTGAATTTGGACACGCTGGCATATCCATCTCCCCCGAGGGGGTGGCGGCAGCGTGATGAACGTGGTCTGGACGGGCCTCATCGTGGCGGGGGTCCTCGTGGCGGCTGCGACCGGGCGGGCGGCGGAGGTGACCGACGCGGCCTTTGGCGGTGCCAAGCTGGCCATTGAGACCGTCATCGGGCTCTCCGGGTTGATGGCGCTCTGGATGGGCATCATGAAAATCGCCGAGCGCAGTGGCCTGATGGAGGCGCTGGCCCTGCTTCTTCGCCCCCTGGTGAGCCGGCTCTTCCCCAGCGTCCCGCCGGACCACCCGGCCATCGGGGCAATGGTGATGAACATCTCCGCCAACATGCTGGGGCTGGGGTCAGCAGCCACGCCCTTCGGGCTGAAGGCGATGCAGGAGCTGCAGGAACTCAACGAGGACAAGGAGACCGCCTCGGAGGCGATGTGCACATTCCTGGCGCTCAACACGGCTTCGGTCACGCTGGTGCCGGGCACGATCATCGCCCTGCGGGCGACGTACGGCTCCGTGAACCCGGCGGAGATCGTGGCGGCCACGATCGTCGCCTCCGTGGTGGCCGGCGTCTTCGCCGTGGCGCTCGACTCGGTGGTGCGCGGTCTGGCGCGCACCCGGGGGAGGTAGGCGGCCATGTCGGTACTCAGTGCGCTCTCCCTCTGGGCGGTTCCGGGAATGCTGGCCCTCATCCCGCTGTGGGGGGTGATCCGGCGGGTGCCGGTCTACGACGCCTTCATCGAGGGAGCGGAGGAGGGGCTTCAGATCGCGGTCAAGATCATCCCCTTCCTCGTGGGCATGCTGGTGGCGCTCTCCGTTTTCCGGGAATCCGGGGCGATGGAGCTCCTCGCCGGGGCGCTCAGCGGCATCACGGGCCGCCTCGGCTTCCCGCCGGAGGTGCTTCCCCTCATGATCGTCCGGCCCCTGTCGGGCGCCGGGTCGCTGGCCGTGACGGCAGACCTCCTGAAGGCGCACGGCCCCGACTCCTTCGTCGGCCGACTGGCCTCGGTCATGCAGGGTTCCACCGACACCACCTTCTACGTGCTCACGGTCTACTTCGGTTCGGTGGGGATCCGGCGGGTGCGCTACAGTGCGGCCGTGGGCCTGGCTTCGGATCTGGTGGGGTTCCTGGCAGCACTCTATGTATGCAACTGGTTTTTTGGGTAGGCTTGTGGTAAAAGTAGAGGGGATTGACCCACAGGAGGAGGCACTTGCCCGTGAGCATCGAAGCGCGGTTACAGGAACTGGGGATCCACATTCCGGAAGCGCCGAAGCCGGTCGCTGCGTACGTGCCGTTCGTCCGCAGTGGCGACCTGATCTTCACCAGCGGTCAGATCGCCCTGGAGGGCGGGCAACTCAAGTACAAGGGCAAGGTCGGCCGGGACCTGACGCCCGAGGAGGGCTATCAGGCAGCGCGCCTCTGCGCCATCAACACCCTCGCGGTTCTGAAGGCGGCGGTGGGCTCGCTGGACAAGGTGGCCCAGATCGTGAAGGTGGTCGTGTTCGTCAACAGCGCCGACGGCTTCACCGGCCAGCCTGCGGTGGCCAACGGCGCTTCGGAGCTGTACCAGCAGGTCTTCGGCGAGCGGGGTCTGCATGCCCGGTCGGCCGTGGGCGTCTCGGAACTGCCCATGGACACCGCGACGGAGGTCGAGGTCATCGCCCGCATCGCCGAGTAGGCATCCGCAGAGGCCAGGGAGCAGGCTGCCCGGCGCAGCCTGTTCTTTGCTCATTCGGCCAATAGGCGGGTGACGTCGATCAGGTACCGGCCCGGTGCGACCACCTGGAGGTCGACGCGGTCGTCGGCGAAGTCGAACTCCCGGACGCGCCCGCCCTCGGTGAGGAGGCGGGCCCGCGCGGATGCCCGCAGGTCGGCCGGGTCGAGGAAGCAGTTGGTGCGGATGCCCCAGAGCACCTGGTCCCCCGGCCACGGCACCGGAGCGAGCAGGGCCTGGCGGGCACCGTTGGGCCCCAGGCCCGCCGCTTCCAGGTCTACCTGGCAGATGTGCGTGCGGCCAGTGGCAGCGAGCCGCCCGCCCGGGGCGATGGCCAGGCGCAGGTGGTATTCGTCCCGCCCGAGGCTGCGGCGGGCGCAGCCGCCGGCGGTGGCGATCCAGGTTTCGAAGAACGTGCCTAGGCGCACCTCGACCGGCCGGTGCGCAACGAGTTCCAGGCCGATTTTCACCGTGCGCGACACCCCCTGGGGACGGCGGGCCGGCGGCCCCCTCCTGGCGCAGTACCCCATCCTATGAACCACAGGACATGATGGTGAGGTGTAACCGATGGCAGACCAACCCCGGAAGTCCGCCCGGCCCCGGGGCCCGGCCAAGGGCCCGGCGAAGGGCCCGGCCCGCGCGCGGTTCGGCGCAGGCGGCAGCGGCGGGTTCACGTCGGTGGACGAGCAACTCCGCGCCAGCCTGGAGCGGGGCCGGTTCCGGCGACGGCACGCGGGTCCCTCCGCGCGGCCGGCCCGCAAGACCGGTGGGCGGAAGGAGCCGGCTACCGGCGCATTCTCGCTCACGCCGGCGGAGGCCGAGGTAGCGGAGCGGCTGCAGAAGGTCATGGCGCGGGCGGGAGTCGCCTCCCGGCGCCACAGCGAGGAGCTGATCCGGGCGGGCCGGGTGACGGTGAACGGCCGGGTGGTCACCGAGCTCGGCACCAAGGTGGTGCCCGGCCGGGACGTGATCGAGGTGGACGGCCGGCCGCTGGGTGCGCCCGAGGAGAAGGTCTACGTGCTGGTGAACAAGCCCAAGGGCTACGTCACCACCCTCTTCGACCCGCAGGGCCGGCCCAAGGTGATCGACCTCCTCGGCGATCAGGTGGCGGAGCGGGTATACCCCGTCGGCCGCCTCGACTACGACACCGAAGGGCTCGTGCTGCTCACCAATGACGGCGACCTGGCCAACGCGCTCATGCACCCGGCCAAGCAGGTGAAGAAGACTTACATCGCCAAGGTGCGCGGCGTGCCCGGGCCGGGCAAGATCAAGCAGCTGCAGCATGGCGTCGAACTGGACGACGGGCCCACGGCGCCGGCAGAGGTCAGGGTGCTGGAAGTGCGCGCCCCCAACAGCGCCACGCTGCTGATCCGCATCCATGAGGGGCGCAACCGGCAGGTGCGGCGCATGTGTGCGGCCGTCGGCCACGAGGTGATCCACCTGAGGCGCACGGCGCTGGGCCCGCTCCAGCTCGGCGACCTTCCGGTGGGGGAGTGGCGCTATCTCACCGACGCGGAGGTGAAGGCGCTGTACCACGCCGCGCGATTGCGCCCGGGCGGGAAGCCGCCCGCGGCAAAAGGCGCGCGCAAACGGCGATGAGGTGCTCTCCTGAGAGAGGAAATGTGCGGCTGGCCCCGAATTGCTTCCATGTGAAGGGTTGTGCGTCGGTGCCACGGGGGACATTCCGTGGAGGGACGGGCTGAGCAGTTCATCTGGTGCATAAAATAAGGCTTTCAATTTGAGGCTTTTCACGGTACGATATGTTTGTGTAATGCGTTATACTATGTTTGGCTACAACGCCCGCGGGCGTTGCCAGCGAGTCGGGACCGCCCCGCCTCCAATACACCAGGGCTCAAGGGGCCAAAGGAGTGAAGTTCCAGCATGGCCAAGGTCAGTCTCCACCACGTGTACAAGAGCTTCGGTGATGTCAAGGTCGTCAAGGACTTCAACCTCGAGATCAAGGATAAGGAGTTCATCGTGTTCGTCGGACCCTCCGGTTGCGGCAAGTCCACCACGCTCCGCATGATCGCTGGCCTCGAGGAAATCACCGAGGGCGAGATCTACATCGGAGACCGCCTCGTGAACCACGTTGCACCCAAGGATCGCGACATCGCAATGGTCTTCCAGAACTACGCACTGTACCCGCACATGAACGTCTACGAGAACATGGCCTTTGGCCTCAAGCTGCGGAAGTTCTCCAAGGCCGACATCGACAAGCGGGTCAAGGAAGCTGCCGAGATTCTCGGCCTTTCCAACCTGCTCGGCCGTAAGCCCAAGGAGCTGTCCGGTGGTCAGCGGCAGCGCGTCGCCCTCGGGCGGGCCATCGTCCGCAACCCGGCCGTCTTCCTGATGGACGAGCCGCTCTCCAACCTGGACGCCAAGCTACGCGCCTCGATGCGCACGGAGCTGGCCAAGCTGCATCAGCGGCTGCAGACCACGACCATCTACGTCACCCACGACCAGGTCGAGGCCATGACCATGGGCGACCGCATCGTCGTGATGAAGGACGGCGTGATCCAGCAGGTGGCGCCGCCGCAGGAGCTGTACGACCAGCCTGCCAACCTGTTCGTGGCCGGCTTCATCGGCTCCCCGACGATGAACTTCCTGAAGGGCCGGCTCTCCGCCGACGCTACGGTCTTTGACGGCGGCACCTTCCAGCTCACCCTGCCGGAGAAGCTGGCGGCCGCGGCCAAGGGTTACGGCGGGAAGGACATGATCCTGGGCATCCGCCCGGAGAACATCCACGCCGACCCCGAGTTCCTCGCCGTCCACGACGGGGCGCGCATCCCGTCCCGCATCGACGTGGTGGAGCCGCTGGGCTCTGAGATCTACCTGTATCTCACCTCGGGTGAGAACCAGCTCACCGCACGCGTCGAGCCCCACCTGCGCTTCCGCTCCGGCGATACCATCGATCTCGGGGTGGATGCGGATAAGGTCCACCTGTTCGATACCGAGACGGAGCTTGCCATTCGCTAAGTGCAGCAGCGCACGCCGGGGGGGCGTTACGCCCCCTCGGCTTTCCGCATGTCCCCCCGCCGCGCGGGGGCTCACGAGGAGGTTTCGGTTTGGCATATACCCTTCAGACTTTCATCCACACCAAGGTGTTCGGCAACCACCTGGGCCAGTGCCGGCCCCTGGATTATCGGCGGTCTGACTGGCAGCAGCTCATCCGTGGGCGCGAGCGCACCGCACGCCTCATCGTGCGGGCCATGCTGGGCGTGCCGAGCGCCCACCAGGGGGAGCACGGGCACCCGATGTGGTGCTTCCAGCTGCCGAAGGGCTCGCTGATCACGGTCTACCTGCACCGGGGCACCGTGCCCGAGATCAGCACCCGGGAGGCCGATGCCGCCGAGCTGCGGGAGGCCATCGATTATCTGCTCGAAGAGGTGGGAGCCCGGCTGCGGCAGGTCTGACCCGGCCGGGCCCCGCCGGGGAGGATTGCCATGGACTGGTGGGAAGAGACCGAGGCGCGCATCCACCGTACGCCATCCGCCGCCTCTGCCGGGCTGAACCTGTGGCAGCGGCTCGGCCAGGCGGGAATCGACCCCGACGCGGCCTTCCTGCCCGCGTACGACCTGGCGGGCCTGCAGATGCTCTGCGCCGACCTGGTGAAGCTGGTCGAGGGGCTCCTCGAATCGGGCGATGGAGACCGCCCGGCCTTCCGGCGCCATGGCCTGGCGTTGCTCCGCTGGGCGCACCAGGCAGAGGAATGGACCCGGACGACGGCGCCTACGCTGAACCGGCTGCTGGACGGCCTGGACCTGGAGCAGGAGGACCTCGCCGCCCGGGAGGAGGCAGCGGACGCGTCGCTGGTGGCGGAGGAGCGTCCTCCCGAGGAGCAGGCGAAGCTGGACGGGCGGTACCGCCACTGGCACCTGCTCTACGAGCAGCTGGACCTGAAGCTCTCCAGCATGGGGCTGGAGGACCGGACGCGGCGCGGCCTCGCCCGTACGCTTGCGCGCGTCTACGAGGAGTGCGTCGTCACCTTCCGGTTGCTGGCGGAACTGGCGCGGGAGCAACGCCCCCGTTACGGCGCGACCGCTCGGCTGCTGCTGCAGGTGAACACCACCTGGCACTTCGACCTGGGCCCGTACGTGCTCGGGGCCGGGCAGGCCCGGAACGACGGCCGGGGCAGCCTTGGCCTGGCCACCTGGCTCCTGCTGGCATTACGGGAGGCGGACTAGTGCACCCCTGAATGCGTAATTCTCTTAACCTTGACAGAAAGTGAGGACCGTCTTATGATATAGGGAGGTCCGCCCTCTTTGTGCCAGCCATTTGGTTGTGACATACGTGGGTGTTGTCACCCAGACCAGTAGGATCGTCACGGGACTTGGACCCGTGTTTTGCGATAGAACTGTCCCCTAGGGTACGCCTGTTCCTTAGGGTTTGTCATTGCAAGCAAAAACCGATCTGGTCGACAGCCCGCAGGCCGACTGTACGGGTCGGCGTGTGCACACATATGGCGAGCACAGAGTACGGACCGCTGCTGGGTCCGTTTTTTGATTCTCATTCTGGCTGTGACCTTTTCGTCACCAGGCGAGACAGGAGGTGAACGTGATTAGCTATGTCCTTGTAGGCATCGTTGCGCTGGTGATCGGCGGTGGCATCGGCGCCTACGCCGGCTACCTGTGGTACCAGCGCGAGGCCCGGTTGAAGCTGAACTCCGCCGAGGCCAGGGCCCGCCACATCCTGGACGAGGCCCTGCGGGAGGCTGAGGCGAAGAAGAAGGAAGCGATCCTCGAGGCGAAGGAAGAGGTTCACCGGCTTCGGACCGATGCCGAGCGCGAGATCAAGGAGCGGCGTGCCGAGATCCAGCGGCTGGAGCGGCGCGTTCTGCAGAAAGAAGAGACCCTGGACCGCAAGGTCGAGCAGCTGGAGCGCAAGGAAGAGGCGCTGAGCCGCAAGGAGCGGGAGCTCGACCGGAAGAACCAGGCGGCCCAGGAACTGGTCGAGAAGCGCATGGCAGAACTGGAGCGCATCTCGCAGCTGACGCAGGAGGAGGCCCGGCGCCTGTTCCTGGAGCAGGTGGAGCAGGAGGCCAGGGCCGATGCGGCCCGCCTGATGCGCGAGATCGAGTCGGAGGCCAAGGAGACGGCCGAGAAGAAGGCCCGTGAGCTGGTGGCCATCGCCGTGCAGCGGGTGGCCGCCGATCACAGCTCCGAGCTCACCGTCTCGGTGGTGAACCTTCCCAACGACGAGATGAAGGGGCGGATCATCGGCCGCGAGGGCCGGAACATCCGCACCCTGGAGACCCTGACCGGCATTGACCTCATTATCGACGACACGCCCGAGGCCGTCGTGCTCTCGGGATTTGACCCGGTGCGGCGCGAGGTGGCCCGGATTGCGCTGCAGAAGCTGATTCAGGACGGGCGCATCCACCCGGCCCGGATCGAGGAGATGGTGGAGAAGGCGCAGAAGGAGGTCGAGGCCCGCATCCGTGAGGAGGGCGAGTCTGCCTGCTTCGAGCTGGGGATCCACAACCTCCACCCCGAGCTGGTGAAGCTCCTCGGGCGACTGGCTTTCCGCACGTCGTACGGCCAGAACGTCCTGAAGCACTCCATCGAGGTCGCCCACCTGGCGGGCGTGATGGCCGCCGAGCTGGGCGTGAACGTGGAGGTGGCCAAGCGGGCCGGCCTGCTGCATGACATCGGCAAGGCCGTCGACCACGAGATCGAGGGGTCGCACGTGGCCATCGGGGTCAGCCTGCTGCGCCGGTACAAGGAGCACCCGGACGTGATCCACGCCATGGAGTGCCACCACGGCGACGTGGAGCCCCGGTCGGTGGAGGCGCACCTGGTCACGGCGGCCGACGCCATCTCGGCGGCGCGGCCTGGCGCCCGGCGGGAGACGCTGGAGGCGTACATCAAGCGGCTGGAGAAGCTCGAGGCCCTGGCCGACAGCTTCGACGGCGTCGAGAAGTCCTACGCGATCCAGGCCGGTCGCGAGATCCGCGTGATGGTGAAACCCGACCGGATCGACGACTACGCCGCCATGAAGCTGACGAAGGAGATTGCCCGCAAGATCGAGGACGAGCTGGAGTATCCGGGTCAGATCCGGGTCGTGGTCGTGCGGGAGACGCGCGCCGTGGAGTACGCCCGGTAAGCGGGCTTCCGAACCTTTTGCGTGCGCGCAACGTCTCAATAATAGGGAGCGGAAGGGGCGTCGACGCTCGCCGGAGTCGTCGGCGCCTCCTTGCCTTGGCGGTACGGCCCAGGAAGCGACGCTGGCCGCGCGAAGGAGGCATGACGGGTTGAACATGCGCAGGGGCGAGGAGCCTTCGGCTCGCACCATCCAGTTGCTGGTGAGCTACGCCATTCGCTACCCCGAAATCGCTGCGGTGCGGTACGATCCGGTGCACCAGGCCCTGCGGCTTTCCTTCCTCGTGAAGGGTCCTCTGGAGGACGACGAGTTCGCCGCTGCCGAGGCCCGTATCCGGGAATCGCTCGAGGTCTACCACCTGATCAACCAGCGGGTCGCCACCCTGGTGGAGGTGACCCGGTCGACGTTCGGGGAACTGAGCACCGTTGTGGTGGGGCGCGACGTGCAGAGCCTTACCCCGGAGGAACTCTACGCCGTGGTGGAGGTCGTGCGCAACGTCTTCGCGAACCGGGTGCTCGCGGAGCCCCTTGAGTACTTCGGCGAGGAGGAACTGATGGCGCAGGACGAGCTGATCGAGGAGGTCATGGCCTCGGTCAGCGGCCGGCGGCAGCCGCCCAACCTCATCGCCATCCGGGAGAATGGCAGGCTGCTCATTTTCGAGAAGTGAGCGGCGTTACGGCCGGGGGGCCGGCGGACCCCATGCGGGAGTCCGCCGGCCCCCTGCGCGTTCCGAACTGGGCAGGCGAAGTTGCGAACTTTTGCGCCACTTCCTACGTATTGATGGGTGAGCGCACGAAACCGAACGGTCCGAGCCCGGGCACCGCCCGGTCAGGTATAATAAACTATCATGACCGGTTGGCCGGGATGTGGACTGGGGGCGCTCGCCTTGCGAATTCTGTTTTTCGGCGACGTGTACGGACGAGTCGGACGGGAGGTGTTGGCACGGCGTATAGGCCCGCTGGTGAAGGAAACGGGCGCCGACGCGGTGATCGTCAACGGGGAGAACGCAGCCGGCGGCAAGGGCATTACGGCCCAGATCTGCCGCGAGCTGTTCGCCCTGGGGGTGGACGTGATCACCCTGGGCAACCACGCCTGGGATAAACGGGAAATCGCCACATATATTGATGAGGAGCCGCGGCTGATCCGCCCGCTCAACTACCCGCCGGGCACGCCGGGAGGCGGATCCTACGTCGTTCGGCGGGAGGGCCGCCCGGCCCTGGCCGTGGTGCAGGTGCAGGGGCGGGTGTACTCCCCGCAGCTTCTGGAGGATCCATTTCGGGCCGTGGAGGGGGAGGTGGAGCGCCTCAGGCAGAGCACGCCGATCATCGTTGTCGACTGTCATGCCGACGCCACGTCCGAGAAGCAGGCAATGGGGTGGTTCCTGGACGGCCAGGTGAGCGCGGTCATCGGGACACACACGCATGTCCAAACCGCTGATGAGGTCGTCCTGCCCGGCGGCACCGCCTACATCACCGACGTGGGCATGTGCGGCCCGTGGGTCTCTGTGATCGGGGCCGAGCGCGAGCTGGCTTTGGAGCGGTTCCTGACACAGCTGCCCGTGCGGCTGGAGGCGGCGAAAGGGCCGGCGGTGCTGTGTGCGGTACTGCTGGAGGTGGACGATCGGACCGGTCGGGCCACGGACATCCGGCGCATCTTCGAGAGAGAAGTGGCGACAGAACCACTTGCTAGTCTCTTTGGAAGATGGTAGGATATTAGCAACTCATCAACCACCAAATGCCAGTGGAGGGGACATTGGTTATGGAAGTGCTAAAGGTATCGGCTAAGTCGAGCCCGAACGCAGTGGCGGGAGCTCTCGCAGGTTGCCTGCGGGAACGCGGGGCCGCCGAGATCCAGGCAATTGGTGCAGGAGCGCTCAACCAGGCGGTCAAGGCGGTGGCAATCGCCCGCGGGTTCGTTGCCCCCAGCGGTGTCGATCTGATCTGCATCCCGGCGTTCACCGATCTCAAGATCGATGGCGAGGAGCGGACGGCCATCAAGTTGATCGTGGAGCCGCGGTAGGTTCTCAGCGGAGGGTGGAGCGGAAAGGCGTTGGAACATACACCGCCCGGCCCGTCAGGGTCGGGCGGTCTTCTGTACTTCCGGGAGGGTGCACCCCTGCGCGGCGAATTTTGCTCCCGGAAAAAGGGATTCGCCCTGCCAGATGGAAACACTCCTACGGGCACGCTACGCAGGAGGGAGCACGGCAAAATGGACTTTCTGATAGAGGCGGTGGCGCTGCACAAGCGCTGCCCGGTGATCGACGGGCATGCGGATTCGGTGCTTGCAGTGCTCGGCGGCCAGCGCACGCTGATCCAGCGCTCGGACAAGGGCCACATCGACTGGCCCCGGGCACGGGAGGGCGGGTTGACCTGCACCGTTCAGGCGGCCTGGATCGATCCGGTGTACTACCCGGTGGCTGCCCGGCGGGTGGGCGAGGCCATCGACGGGCTGCTGCGGCAGATTGCCGCCGGTGAAGGCGTGCGGCTGGCCCTGCGGGCAGAGGACATCACGGCCGCCCACGAAGACGGCGGACTGGCGGTGCTGCTCAACATCGAGGGGGCCGAGGGCATTCAGGGGTCCCTGGCGCTCCTGCGCAACTACTACCGGCTCGGTGTGCGCATGATGGGCCTGGTGTGGAACCATCGGAATGAGGTGGCCGAGGGCGTGGGCGAACCCGAATCGGGCGGAGGTCTCACCCGCTTCGGGCGGGAGGTCGTGCGCGAGATGAACCGGCTGGGCATGCTGATCGACCTGGCCCACATCACGCCGCGGGGCTTCTTTGACGTGCTGGAGCTGTCTGAGGACCCGGTGCTCTTCACGCACGGCAACTGCCACGCACTGCACGAGCACCCCCGGAACCTCACCGATGAGCAGATCAAGGCCCTGGCCAGCCACGGCGGGGTGTTCGGCGTCTCCTTCGTCGCCAGCTTCATGGGGAAGGAGAAGGCCTCGCTCACGACGGTGGCCGATCACATCGACCACGTCTGCCAGCTGCTCGGCAACGCCGACCACGTCGGGCTCGGCTCCGATTTCGACGGTGCCGACATGCCGCCAGGGCTGGAGGACGTCACCCGCCTGCCGGAACTCACCGCCGAGTTGCTCCGCCGGGGTTACCGGGAGGAGGACATGGCCAAGGTGCTCGGCGGCAACTACCTCCGGGTGTTCCGGCAAGTGCTCGGCTAGCCGCCCGTCTGCGTGGCGCGGAATTCGACTGCAAGGAGGCAGCGCATCGTGAAGGTAGCAGTATCGAACCAGGCTCTGACCGAGATCGCTGTCGACGTACTGATCCTGCCCCTCACCGAGGGGACGCCGGCGCCGGCCGAGGTGAACGAGGCGCTGGATGGCCTGTGCGCTCAGGTGGTGGGTGCGGACTTCAAGGGCGAGATGGGCGAAACCGTCCTGCTCTATACCGCCGGGAAGCTGCCGGCGCGCAAGGTGCTGCTCCTGGGGTTGGGCAAGGCGGAGAAGGTGACCAATCGAAGCCTGAGGCGTGCGGCGGGCATCGGGGCGCGGGCCGCCCGGCGCAGCGGTGGCCGGAGCATCGCCTTCGCCCAGCCGCAGTCGGTGGCGCTGGCGCCCGCCGAGGCCGCCCGGTTCATCACCGAGGGCGTCCTGCACGGCCTGTACCGGCTGCCCAGCTGGAAGACCGAGCGCAAGGAGCAGCCCGAGGTCGAGGCCGTGCAGATTCTCGGCGGGGATGAGGTCGCCGCCGGCGTCGAGTGGGGCCGCGCCGTGGCCGAGGGCGTCAACCTCGCCCGCGGCCTCGCCTGGACTCCGGGCAACCACATGACGGCGACCATGCTGGCCGAGCGGGCCGTTCTGATGTGCCGCGAGTGCGGCATCGAAGTGACAGTCTACGACAGGAAAGGCTGTGAGGAGCTGGGCCTGGGCCTGCTGCTGGCGGTCAACCAGGGGTCGCGGGAGGAGCCGCGGTTCATCGTGATGCGGTACAAGGGCGCCGGCGGCCAGGGTCCCTGGCTCGGGCTGGTGGGCAAGGGGCTCACCTTCGACTCCGGCGGCATCTCCATCAAGCCCACCGACGGCATGTGGAACATGAAGATGGACATGGGCGGCGCCGCCGCGGTGATCGGCGCGCTGCGGGCGATCGCCCGGCTGAAGATCCGGGCCGACGTGATGGGCGTGATCCCGGCCACCGACAACATGCCCGACGGCGGCTCGTACAAGCCCGGCGACGTGATCGCGGGCCTGTCGGGCAAGACGGTGGAGATCCGCTCCACTGACGCCGAGGGCCGCCTGATCCTCGCCGACGGTCTGGCCTACGCCGCCAGGAACGGCTGCCAGAAGATCATTACGGCCTCAACCCTCACTGGTGCCGCGAACATCGCACTGGGCCCGATCCGCTTCGGCCTCGTGGCCAACGACGACGCGTGGGAGGACGAGGTTTACGAGGCGGCCGAGGCGGCCGGCGAGCGCGGCTGGCGTCTGCCCCACGACGAGGAGTACTACGACCTCCTGAAGTCGCCCATCGCCGACATGATCAACGGCACCCGGAACCGGGCGGCGGGCACGGTGGCGGGGGGCCTTTTCCTGATGCGGCACGTGGGCAACACCCCGTGCGTGCACATGGACATCGCGGCCCTGGCCTGGAAGAGCCCCGGCGACGAGTACGAGGACGAGGGGGCGACGGGCGCCGGCACGCGTACCTTCGTCGAGGCGGCGCGGCGGTTTGCGGAGGGTTCGCATTAGCATGGAGCACATCCCCATGCCGCCGCCCGCCGGACGGGCGGACCTGCACAACCACACGACGGTCTCCGACGGCACCCTCAGCCCCGCCGAGCAGGTGCGCTGGGCAGCCGCCCAGGGGCTGGCCGCCGTGGCCATCACCGACCACGACAGCATTGGGGGCTGGGCGGAGGCCAGGGCCGCCGCACAGGAGGCCGGGATCGAGTTCGTCCCCGGCGTGGAGCTCTCCACCGAGGTCGGGAAGATCGAGGTGCACATCCTGGGCTACTACTTCGACCCGGACGAGCCGGGGATGGCGGAACTGCTTCGGCGCATGCGGGGCGGCCGCCGGAACCGGGTGGCCCAGGTGGTGGCGAAGCTGCACGAACTGGGGCTCCGGGAGGTCTCCCTGGAGCGGATTCTGGAGCGGGGAGGCGAGTCGGTGGGCCGGCCGCACGTCGCCGCCGAACTGGTGGAGATCGGCGCGGTCGGGTCGCTGAAGGAGGCCTTCGAACGCTTCCTGGACCGGGGGCGCCCGGCTTACGTTCCCCGCCCGAAGCTGGAGCCGGCCGAGGCCATCGCCGCAGTGAGGCGGGCCGGCGGGGTGCCGGTGCTGGCGCACCCCGGCCTCATCGGCGACGACCGCTGGGTGCACGAGGCGATCGCGGCGGGCATCATGGGCATCGAGGCCTACCACACAGATCACGACGACCGGCAGCGCGCTCACTACGCCCGCTGGGGGCGTGAGGCAGGCCTGTTGGTGACCGGCGGCACCGATAGCCACGGGCCCAGGGGAACCCGGACGGTGCTGCCCGGCAGCGTGAACGTGAGCCTCGAGGTGGTGGAAAAGCTCAAGGCGCTGTCGGCCTGGTACCAGCGGACGGGAGGCGCCCTGGCATAATTGCGCCACCGGTGGGGTAAACTACCCTGGAGCACACCGCGCCAGGGGAGGGCGAACGTGAGCTACGACGAGACGCAGGCCCTGCGCGACCGTATTCGCCTGCTGGAGGAGCGAGTGCGGGGGCTCCGGACGAGCCGCCGGATTCTGATGAATCTACTGGCCGCCAAGGAGCGGGAAAACCGCGCCCTGATTGCCCGCCTGGAGGCGGAGAACGGCCGCCTCCAGCGGCAGAGCGCCCGCTTCGCCCGGGCGGTACTGGAGCGCAACATCCGGATCGTGCGCCTGGAGGAGTCGCTGCGGCGACAGAATGACGTCTCGCTGGGTTAGCGTCCGGCCGCGGCGCCCCAAGGCGCGGACGAGCGCCCCTGGAAAACCGGGGGCGCTCGTCCCTTATGTCTGCGGACGCTTACGCCGTGAAACGTCAAAGCGGATTTCGCGATCGGGCTGAGGTGGCTCAGGCTTCGACTCCCAGTCAAACACGGGGTCGCCGGCGAAGGCCGGCGGTTCCTCCCGCCATCCCGGCGGGACCGCCTCCCTCAGGCTCAGGACGGAGCCGCCGTTCCGGATGGGCTTGCGCTTCTCGGTCACGAGCTCCACCTCCCGTGCGATCCTTCTGGCACCATTGTACCAAGTGGCTCAGGCGAAGTGAAGGCTTAGGGCGCTGTTCCCAGCGCATGGGTAGTCTTTACTTCCGCTGAACGTTTCATCCCACTGAAACGTCAGTTCAGTAGAACGTGGGACCCGTGGAACACGGCAGTTGTTGTGGACGGGAGGCCGTAACGTGGAACAGATGGCAGAGATGGGCCTGGCGGCACGCATCCGGGCCAACGTCGAGAGGGTGATGGTGGGGAAGGGCGAGGTGATCGAGCTCCTGTTGGTGGCCCTCGCCGCCGGTGGACACGTGCTCATCGAGGATGTGCCGGGAACAGGGAAGACCATGCTGGCGAAGTCGCTGGCGCGTTCGCTGGATGCCTCCTTCCGCCGCATCCAGTTCACCCCCGACCTGCTCCCGTCGGACGTGACGGGAGTCTCTTACTTCAACCAGCAGCGGGGCGAGTTTGAGTTCCGGCCCGGGCCGGTCTTCGCCCAGGTGCTCCTGGCCGACGAGATCAACCGGGCCACGCCGCGGACCCAGTCGGCCCTGCTGGAGTGCATGGAGGAACGGCAGGTGACCGTGGACGGGGTCACGCACCCGCTGCCCCGGCCCTTCCTGGTGCTGGCCACGCAGAACCCGGTGGAGCAGGAGGGCACCTTCCCGCTGCCGGAGGCCCAGCTGGACCGTTTTCTGCTGAAGCTGCCCTCGGGCTACCCCACGGCCGAGGAGGAGCTGGCCATGCTGGAGCGCTTCCGCAGCGCCGACCCCTTCCAGGAGCTGCAGCCTGTCGCCTCCGCCCAGGACGTAGTGGCGCTGCAGCAGGCCGTGCCGAAGGTGTACGTCGCGCGGCCGGTGCAGCAGTATATCGTGGACCTGGTGCGGGCCACCCGCAGCGCCGCAGGGGTCGAGTTGGGTGTGAGCCCCCGGGGGTCGCTCGCCCTCATGCGCGCCGCCCAGGCGCTGGCGGCCGTCCGGGGCCGCGAGTACGTCCTGCCCGACGACGTGCAGTACCTGGCCCGCCCGGTGCTGACCCACCGGGTGGTGGCCTCCCCACAGCTGCGTCTCCGGGGACGAGGAGCCGCCGAGGTGATGGACGAAGTCCTGGCGAGCGTGCCGGTTCCGGCCGAGGCCGTGCCGAAGGGGGTGGTGTAGGTGCGTCTGGGCGAGCGCGCCGGCTGGGTCTGGGCGGCCGCCCTCGGTCTGCTCGTGGGGGCGCTCTGGCTGAAGAGCGGCCTCCTATTGCTCATGGCCGCCCTGGTCGCCCTCACCGAAGGGCTCGTGCAGCTCTGGGACCGGTACGGCCTCAGCCGGCTCACGGTGGAGCGCCGCTTCGACCAGGGCCGCTGCTTCGCCGGGGAGAGCCTCACCCTCACGTATGCGGTGACGAACCGGAAACCGTTGCCCCTCCCGGTGGTGGAAGTGGAGGAGTCGTTCCCCGTCGCGCTGGCGGTCGAGTCGGAGCGGATGCGGTTTCAGACGCTGGCGCGCCACCGGCTGCTGCTGCGCTTTGCCCTGGGGCCGTACCAGCGGGTCGAGCGTCGCCTCACGGTGCGGGCGACCCGCCGGGGGGCTTACCGCCTGGGGCCGGCCGTACTCCGTACCGGCGATCCCTTCGGCTTCACCTCCCGGCAGCAGGAGGTGGGCCCGTCGGACCTGCTGCTGGTCTACCCGCGGGTGCTGCCGCTGGAGCAGGTGGGGCTGCCGGCGCGCCGCCCCTTCGGCGACCTTGCCTCCCGCGACCGGCTGTTCGCCGATCCGCTCCGGTTCGCCGGGGTGCGGGACTACCGCCCCGGTGACCCCCTCAACCAGGTTCACTGGAAGGCGACCGCGGCCTCGGGACGGCTGCAGGTGCGGCTGTTGGACCCGTCCAGCAACCTGGGGCTGGCAGTCTTCCTCAACATGTGGTCTTATGACCATTTCTGGGAGGGCGACGACGCCGACTCGCTGGAGGCGGGGGTAACGCTCGCCGCCTCCATCCTGGGCTGGGCCGACGAGCACGGGGTGCCGGTGGGCCTCTACGCCAACGGCCCGGTCTACCAGTGGGGCTTCAGCCTGCGCCTGCCCCCGGCCAGGGGCGCGGACGTGCTGGTGCAGGGGCTGGAGGGTCTGGCCCGGCTGCAGACCGGCTCGCCGCAGCCGCTCTGGGACCTGATGACGCTGGAGGTTCCGGCCCTGCCCTACGGCACGTCGCTGGTGGTGATCACCCGGCAGGTGGGGAGCGACCTGGCGGCGGCCGTGATGCGGGCGCAGCGGTCCGGCCGGCCCGTGACGCTGGTGGTGACCGCGCCCGAACCGGTCGCCTTACCGGATTTGCCGGGCGTGACCGTCTACCGGGTGGGTGGGGAGGAGGGTCTTCATGGCGCGGTTCTGGCGCAGTAGCGGCACCTGGCTCCCCTGGCTGCTGGCCGGCGTGGTGGAGGTGGCGGCGGTGACCCCCTGGCTGCTGCTCCTCTACGCGGCCGCTGACGACCCGGCGTGGTTGGCCGCCGTGCCCGGCCTGTGGCTGCCGCTGGCTGTCTTCCTCACCGCTGCGGTCTGGCAGTCGGTCCAGCAGGGCGACCGGCGCTGGATGCGGGTGGTGGGACTGCTGGCGGGCACGGCGCTCGCCTACCTTGCCGCCTATGCCCTGCTGCCCGGTGCGCAGCGGGCGGGGCTGCTGGCCACCAACCCCGCCGTGGCGTTTATTCCGGTGGCCGTGTACCTGTGGTTCCGCAGCGCCCGCCTGGCCATCGAGGGGCTCGCTTACGGCCCCGTGTCCGACCGGGTGGGACCCGTCCTCATCCTGCAGCTCGCCGGCATCATCCTGCTGCTGGCCGTGGGCAGGGGGCGTGAGAGCGCCGTGCACCTGCTCCTGTTCTGGTCGGTGGTGGCGCTCTTCGCCGCAGGGCTGACCCTGCTGGCGCTCCTGCGGGAGCGGGCGCCGGCGGAAGGGGGGCCGGGCGCGAAGACGGTCGGCACGCCCGCCTCGCCGGCGGTGACCTGGTTCGTCGTGGCCCTTGTCGCCGTGACGGCGGTGGCGTCACAGTTCCTCACGGTGGACCGGCTGGACGCGGTTGTCAGCTTCGCCGGGAGGCTGCTGGCACCGCTGTACAACCTGGTCGTGGCCGTCGTGCTGTTCCTGGCGCGGATCGTGGGGTACCTCATCGCCCCGTTGGTCGCTCTCCTGGCCCGGCTCATGACCGGGTACGAGCCTCCGGAGCAGCAGGGCGAAGGGGAAGTGGAGATCATCCCGCCGGACCCGGTGCCGGAGCGGGGGCCTGCCCTGGACCTCGGTCCGCTGCTGCAGGCGATCGCGTTGCTGGCTGCGCTGGCGGTGGTGGCGGTGTGGCTGTACCGGCTGACCGCTGTCCGCAGGCGGTCCATGGAGGCGGACGAAGAGCGGGTGAGCCTCGGTTTCTGGTCTTCACTCCGCCAGGATCTGCTGGCCCTGTTCCGCCGCCGGTCCGCCCCACGGGCGGGAGAGACCGGTCCGGCGGAGGAAGCGGTGCCTCCGGGGAGCCCGCGGGCCCTCTTCCGCCAGCTCCAGGCCTGGGGTGCACAGCGCGGGCGGCCGCGCCGGCCGGCGGAGACCCCGAACACCTATCAAGTCGCCCTGGCCGCGGCGGAGCCCTCCGCCGGCGAGGCCAGTGCGGCGGTGACGGCCGTCTACAACCAGGCCCGCTACGGCCCGGTTCCACCGGAACCCGAGGCCGTGGCCCGTGCCGCCCGACTGCTCCGCGAGTGCTGCGCGGAAGACGCCGGGAAGACGCGCCCCTAGCCGTCAAGGGGTCACACGCCCGCGTCGCGGACGAGCGAGGGCTTCACGCGCATGCCGCCCTCACCTATAATGAGTGGGAAGGCAACGAGAGCCTTCCCATTCCTTTTTGGCATTCTGTCGTCAACGTCCGGCCGTGTCCGGCCGCTTGCCGAGGGGGGAACCGCATGCTGCTCCAGCACCTGATCACCTTCTGCCGCGTGGTGGAGGAAGGCTCCTTCACCCGGGCTGCGCAGGTCCAGAACCTCACGCAGCCCTCCGTGACGAAACAGGTCGGCGCCCTGGAAGACTACCTGCAGGTCCAGTTGTTCACACGGCAGGGGAAACAGGTGCACCTCACCCCGGCCGGCGAGCTGGTCTACGACTACGCACGGCAGGTGCTCCACCTCGTCCAGCAGTGCGAGGCCGCGGTGCGGGAACTGCGGTCGCCGGGCAGCGGCAGCGTGACGGTGGGCTGCGTACACACGATCGGCCTGTTCACGCTGCCGGACCTGCTGGCGGAGTTCGTGCGGGAGCACCCGAAGGTGAAGATCAACGTGCGCACGGGCAACAACCGGGAGACGGTGGCGATGCTGCTCCACGGCGAGGTGGACGTGGGGCTCACCACCACGCCGCAGATTCACGAGCGCATTCTGGCGGTGCCGCTCTTCGAGGACCCGCTGGTGGTGGTGGCCAGCCCCGGTTTTGCCGCCAACCTGCCGCCCGTGCTGGCCGACAGCGATCTGGCGCGCCTGCCGTTCATCGGCTACGTGCGCGGAGCCCGCTTCCGCATGACCATCGACCAGATCCTCGAGGAGATGGGCATCCAGCCCAACTTCGTGATGGAGTTTGACAACCACGAGGCCATCAAGACGATGGTGGCGCTGGGCTTCGGTGTGGCCATCGAGCCGGTCTCTGCGGTGCAGCGGGAGCTGGACTCGGGCCGTCTGGTGCCGCTCACCGTTCCGGGCCTGCCGCGGTCCAGCCGGACGACGTCGGTGATTCTGCGGCGCGGCGAGCGGCGCAGCGCGGCCGTGAACGCCTTCCTCGAACTGCTGGAGCGGCGCTACCGGGTGTCAATCGTACGGGCCTCGTGATCGTGCCGGTCTGGCCGGCAGTATGCGCCCCCGCGCGCGGGAAGACTAGGCTGCGAGGAGGTGTGCATATGCCGGGGAACAAGATCGGCAAACTAAAGGCCGGGCAGGGGTTGCGGCGAATTCTCGCCCAGCGGCGCGGCAACTGGCGCGACGCTGACGCCAGGGCCAATTTCGAGATCGGGGCCGAACTGGACACGCAGGCAGGGAGCCCGGGCAAGCCGATTCGGAGGAGCCGCTGGGGCGACCCGCATCGATAACGAAAATCAGGGTTGCAATCTGCCCGCGAATGGCGTACCCTGTCATTGATTCACGGCTTGGTGAGCGGTGCGCTGGTTTGCCGGGTTAAGGGCGAATTCCTCGCGTCTCCCTCCCGAACGCGAATCCAAAATATCTCCGAATGGATGGGAGAGAGAATGCGAATGACGAAGACCCTGTACTTCGGCAACCTCCCCTGGGCGGTTACCCCTGAGGACCTGCAGAACGCCGTTTCGCAGCACGCTGAGGTGCTCGGTGCCCGGATCGCCACCGATCGGGAAACCGGCCGCAGCCGTGGCTTCGGCTTTGTCGAGGTTCCGGCCGACCAGGCGCAGGCCGTCATCGACGCCCTGAACGGCGCCGAGTGGGCCGGCCGGCAGCTCACCGTGAACGAGGCTCAGCCTCGTCCGGAGCGCGGTCCCCGCCGCTAAGGAGCGGAGCAGTCCGAGCGCCCGGTGCACACGCACCGGGCGCTTTCTTCTTGTCTGCCTTCCCCGGGGCTGTTGCCCGGGACCAGCCGTTGCGCTACAATTGAAAAGATGAGAAAAACGGTGCGGGGGTGGGCTCTCCGATGGGCAGTGCGGTCCAGCGCGAGCTGGCAGCACGACCCTGTGGGCCCTGACGCGGGGCCTGTGCCCGGGAGAGGGGCAGCCATGGCAATCGCAGAGGTCCCGTCCAGGATCTACGACGTGTTCCCGTTCATCGACCCGCTGGTGGGTCTCGTGCTGGTGGTGTGCGGAGTTGCGCTGGTTCGCCGCAACCGGGACCCGGGCCTCAAGCTGCTGGTCGCCTGGGGTGCACTCTAGATCGCTGCGGCCATCTGGAGCGGGGTCTTCGGGCTGGTGATGCGGTCGGCTCCGCTGGGAGTGGTCCTCAGGCTTAACGTGGTGACCGGGGTGTTCGTGGTAGTCGGGCGGCTGCTCACCTGGGGCACGGCTGGATACGCCCTGTGGCGCTTCTGGCGGGCGACCACCCGAGGCGGAACATCCGGGTAGGGTGGCCGCCTGGGCATCGTATCCCGCACCGCACGGCCGTGCGCGGCCTCCCGGTCCGCCGCCGGCGGCGGTTCTGGGTAGGCGGCCCGGGCAGAGTCCGGCGTCTTGTGCGAGCGGCCCTGGCCTTGTGGTGCCACCGTCCGCACACACAGGGAGGGTGCGCATGCAAGAGCTTCAAGTGCAAATGTACAAGTACGGCGGCGTGAAGCACTACAGCTACCCCGTCCGGCTGTTGGAACAGCGGCCGGACCTCGTGATCGCGCACGGCCCGTACGGGCGGCCGCTCACCCACCCGAGCCGGGGGATTGTGAACTACCCGGTCCCCACTGAAGCGATCGAGTTCTTCTTCACGAAGCGGCCGTACCACGTCAGCGCCAACTGGAACGCCGACGGCTCCTTCCGGCAGTACTACTGCAACGTGGTCATGTCGGCCACGGTGAGCGGCGGCGTGATGGCAGTGGTCGACCTGGACCTCGACCTCATCGTGGCGCCAGACCTCTCCTACCGGGTGGAGGACGAGGAGGAGTTCGAGGAGCACCGGCGGGCCTGGGGCTACTCCGACGAGGTGGTCGCCCTGGCCCGCGAAGGCCTGGCCGAGCTCATCCGGCTGGTGGAGGAGCGGCGCTTCCCCTTCGACGGCTCGGCCGCGCGGCTCCGGGAGCGGCTGACCCGTTGAAGCGGCCCTGCACGAGGCGACCTGTCCGGCCGGGTTCCTGCAGCCCCTGGCCAGAAGCGGGGCCACGGCGGAAAGCCAGCTGGCTGCGACGATACCGGGTGCCCGGCAGGTGGTCAGGGGGCCCCGTCCGGAAGGCGGACGGGGCCCCGGCGCGCACGCTGCGGTCACGAATGGAGGGCGATGTGTTTGGCCACCACCATGGCCTGCCCGGCGGCGTTGGCCAGGCTCTGATAGGCGGGCGGCGTGCAGACGTCGCCGGCCGCATAGACGCCCGGCACGGAGGTCCGCCCGTGGCGGTCGGTGACGATGTAACCCTCGGGATCGAGCTGAAGCTGCCCCTCCACGAGCCGGGTGTTGGGCGCGTTGCCGATGTAGATGCAGACGGCGTCGACTTCGAGCGCCCACTGGCCGTCCGGCCCCGCCACGTCCAGAAGCACCGCGTCCGGCCCGGGGCGGAAGCGCGTCACGGTCACCCCCTGGTGGTGCACCACCTTGTCGCTGGCGAGTACAGGCCTGGCCAGGTTGCGGCGGGCCCGGAGTGGCCCGCGGGTGAGCAGGTGGACCCGAGCGGCCACGGGCAGCAGCAGTCCGGCGTTCTCCAGGGCCCGATCGCCCCCGCCGATCACCGCCACGCGCCGGCCCCGGAACCAGGCGCGGTCATGGGACGGGCGCCGCACCCAGCCCTGCCTGTAGATCGCCTCCTCGCCCTCCACGCCGAGCCGGCGAGGGTGGAGTCCGGTGGCGATCACGAGCGCGCGGCCGGCCACCAGGCCGTCCGGGATCGTACAGCTTCGGTCGGCGGCGGAGAGGGCGAGTACGGGCCGGTTCAGCCCGACCCTCGCCCCCGCCTCTGCGGCCTGGCGTAGGAGCCGCTCGGTGAGGGCGGTCCCGTACGGCAGGTCCAGGCCCGGGTAGTCGACGATGCGCCGGCCGATGGCGGAGAGCTGCCCGCCGGCCCGGGGCTCCTGCTCCAGCACCAGCGCTTCCAGACCCAGTCGGCGGGCCCAGATGGCGGTGGCGAGTCCTGCCATCCCGGCGCCCACGATGAGCACGTCCCAGCGGCAGTCAGCGACCATGGGCGGCGCACCTCCTCAGGAACTCATATTCACATATTGTATAATCCGACCAACCGGAGTATGCTTAGAGCCGCTTCCAGTAGAACCCGCGCCAGCCCGCTCAAGGTCCTGTCCTGCTGCCCGGAATTGGCGGCGACGGAAGCTGCCGCGGCGCGCTCCCGCGGGGCAGATTAGGCTTGAGGCGCACCGGCGCCCCAAGCCTGCAAGAGGAGTCGATCTCCGTGCAATACCCGCTTTCGCCCGACGTGAAGCCCGAGTTCTGCACCACGGGCAGCTTCATGCGCCTGCCCTCGAAGCGGGACGGCGCCCGCCTGGCCATCCTCGGCATGCCTTTCGATACGGCCGCGTCCTTCCGGGTCGGCGCCCGGTTCGGCCCGCAGGCGATCCGGCAGGCCTCGATGCTGCTCTTCCCGTATAACCCGGTGCAGGGGGTCTACCCCTTCGAGGAGACCCACGCCATCGACATCGGCGACCTTTCCGTCATTCCGCACTCGATCCAGCGCAGCTATCAGATCATCGAGGCGGCGGTGACGGACGTGCTGCGGCAGGGGATGGTGCCCATCGGCCTCGGGGGTGACCACTCCGTCACCCTGGCCGCGCTCCGCGCCGCCGCCAAGGCGCACGGGCGGCTGGCCGTGATCCACTTCGACAGCCACACCGACACCTGGGACACGTACTACGGCGAGAAGTACTGGCACGGCTCGCCCTTCATCCGGGCGGCGGAAGAAGGCCTGGTGGAACCGTCCCGGGTATTTCAGATCGGCATCCGGGGCAGCCTGAACCACCCCGGCGATCTGGCGGCCAGCCTCGACCTCGGCTACAACCTGATCACGATGCGCGAGCTGCGCCAGCGGGGCGTCGCCGCGGTGGTGGCCCAGGTGAAGGAGCGGATTGGCGATCGCCCCTGCTACCTCTCGTTCGACATCGACTTCGTCGACCCTGCCTTCGCTCCCGGCACGGGCACGCCGGAGGTGGGCGGCTTCACGTCGTATGAGACTCTTGAAATGGTTCGCAGCCTTACCGGCCTGAACTACGTCGGCTTCGACGTGGTGGAGGTGCTTCCCAGCTACGACCCGGTCCAGGTCACGGCCTTGCTCGCCGCCACGCTGGTCTACGAGTTCGCGTCCCACGTCGCCCTGAACCTGCGGGCGCGGGGCGAGGCCTGGCCGGTGCCCGCGGTCCCCGAGCCGGCCCCTGCCTTCCGCTAGTCGAAGAGCTTGCGAAACTCGCCGTAGCCCTCCTTCTCAAGGTCTTCTTTCGGGATGAACCGGAGAGCCGCCGAGTTGATGCAGTAGCGCAGCCCGGTGGGCGCCGGGCCGTCGGGGAAGACGTGGCCCAGGTGCGAGTCCCCGTGCTTGCTGCGGACCTCGGTGCGGACCATGCCGTGGCTGAGGTCGGGCAGCTCCACGATGTTCTCGGGCACCAGGGGCCGTGTGAAGCTGGGCCAGCCGCAGCCGGCGTCGAACTTGTCCTTCGAGCTGAAGAGCGGCTCGCCCGAGACCACGTCGACGTAGATGCCCTCCTCGAAGTGGTCCCAGTACTCCCCGGTGAAGGGCGGCTCGGTGGCGCTGTTCTGCGTGACCTCGTACTGCAGCGGCGTCAACTGGCGGCGCAGCTCGGCGTCGCGCCTCTGGTCGCGCCAGTGCCTGCGGATGAAGGCGTCTCGCCCCGAGGCGATGCGGTACCGCTGGTAGTGCACGGGGTTTTTGCGGTGGAAGTCCTGGTGGTACTCCTCGGCCGGGTAGAAGGGGCCGGCGGGCAGGATGAGCGTTGCCATGGGCTTGTCAAAGCGGCCGCTCTGCTCCAGGGCGGCCTTCGACGCCTCGGCGAGGCGCCGCTGCTCCTCGTTGTGGTAGAAGATGGCCGTCCGGTACTGGGGGCCCCGGTCGTGGAACTGCCCGCCGGGGTCGGTGGGGTCGATCTGGCGCCAGAAGATCTCCAGCAGCCGCTCGTAGGGGAAGACCGCGGGGTCGAAGGTGATCTGCACGGCCTCGAAGTGGCCGGTGGTGCCTGAGCAGACTTCCTCGTAGGTGGGGTTCTCCTTGTGGCCGCCGGTGTAGCCGGAGACCACCTTGTGGATGCCGGGCTGCTCCTCGAAGGGGCTCACCATGCACCAGAAGCAGCCCCCGGCAAAGGTGGCGAGTTCGAGTCGATGCTCTGCCATGTGGAATACCCTCCTTGCACATTTCTCGACGCCCCCATCAGGGCTCGGGGTACTGCCTCCGCCCGGCGACCACCGCCGGGCCTCTTGGTGTTCCCAGGACCCGGGGACTCTCTTTTGGGCAGGGGCGACTTGTGGTACACTACACTAGATGCACATTTTGTCGATCACCGCCCCAAAGGGGGAGACCATACATGACGCTGAAGGACCATAGGGTAGACGACCCCAACGCGATGTTGGAGCGGGTCGAGCAGATGATGAAGGAAGGCACCCTGGAGGAGCTGCCGCTGGCCCCGTCCGGCGCCGCGGAAGACCTGACCTCGGGCGGCTTCGACCACCTGGAGCCGGGCCACGTGGGCCGGATGCAGATCGACCCCGAGGCCGGGCGGCGCATTCACGGCAAGCCCGAGCCGCGGGTGCACATCGAGACCTACGGCTGCCAGATGAACGAGCATGATACGGAGATCATGTACGGCATCCTCGCGCAGATGGGCTACGTGAAGGCCCAGGGGCCCGAGGACGCCGACCTGCTGCTCTTCAACACCTGCGCCGTGCGCGAGTCGGCGGTGGAGCACGCCTTTGGCCGCATCGGCCAGCTCAAGCCCCTGAAGTACACCAACCCCGACCTGATCATCGGCGTGTGCGGCTGCGTGCCCCAGGTGGAGGGCGAGGTGGAGCGCATGCTCCGCAAGTTCCCGCACCTCGACCTCATCTTCGGCACGCACAACATCCACCGGCTGCCCGAGCTGGTGGAGCGGGCCCGCAACGAGCGGGAGACCGTGGTGGACGTGTGGGAGTCGATGGGTGACGACTTCCCCGACGCCCTGCCTGTGGCGCGGGAGGGGGACCTGAAGGCCTGGGTCACCATCATGTACGGGTGCGACAAGCACTGCACCTACTGCATTGTGCCCACCACCCGGGGCAAGGAGCGCAGCCGGCCCCGTGAGGTAATCCTGGCCGAGGTGCAGGAACTGGCGCGGCAGGGGTACAAGGAGATCACCCTCCTCGGCCAGAACGTGAACGCCTACGGCAAGGACCTCTACGGCCGTCACGGCGAGGGCGCCTTCGACTTCGGCGACCTGATCGAGCTCATCGACCGGAACAGCCCCGGCATCGAGCGCATCCGCTTCACCACCAACCACCCCAAGGACTTCACCCGCAAGATGGTGGAGCAGATCGCCCGCGCCGAGAAGGTGTGCG
>ENA-UPSB01000771-UPSB01000771.1-bioreactor-metagenome-genome-assembly--contig:-NODE-771-length-47085-cov-5.671763_pt1 | contig 47085 bp, 39 predicted proteins | sample MGYA00238182_ERZ773286 | MGnify/ENA primary metagenome ERZ773286 (study PRJEB29026, sample SAMN07631240) | bioreactor metagenome | isolation source: Switchgrass digestor | place: USA: Dartmouth...
CCATAAATTCGATAGCAGAGATAAATGAATGCTATGAAATATGCGAGATCAGCCAAAAACTCGGTGAAATGTTCAGGTACAGCATAAATGCAGGTAACAGCGAATTTATTATGTTAGATAAAGAACTCAAGCACATAGAAAACTATATTTATATACAAAAGTTGCGTTTCAGTGACAAGTTCGAAGTGCTGTACAACATAAAGGAAAACGTGTTCAAATGCAAAGTCCTGAAGTTTATACTCCAACCGGTAATTGAAAATGCAGTCGGGCATGGGTTCAAAAATAAGGAAGGAACCGGGTGCATAGAAATCAACGCATATATTGAAAAGGATATTCTCCATATAACCGTAGAAGATGACGGAAACGGCATGGATCAGGAAACATTGGATAAGCTGAACAGTTACATCAATAAAAAGGAAGGAAACATCTTGAAAAAATTCGAAAGGAATATAGGGCTGAGAAACGTTAATATGAGAATCAAGCTCGCTTGTGGGGATGAATATGGAATATCAATAGACAGCAGGCTTGGGGCAGGCACCAAGGTTGAGTTCAAACTTCCTGTTATTACTGTTGATGGGGTGGTATGAATGTACAGGATACTGGTAGTGGAAGATGAAGCGCTGATAAGAAAAGGCATTGTTGCAAAGATTAAGCACAATAAATTTGATTTTGAACGGATCGAAGAGGCATCGGACGGCAGGGAGGCATTGGCCATAATGGAGAAAGATCACCCCGATATAGTGATAACTGACGTAAAAATGCCCCACATAGATGGAATAGAGTTGATCAGGAAAGCCAAGGAATTATATCAGGATATGAAGTTTATAATTATAAGTGGATATGCGGAATTTGAATATGCCGAGCAGGCGCTTAATATGGGAGTTTGCGGGTATATACTTAAGCCGGTGACCGACAGGGATCTTGTCGACTCTCTGACACGGGTAATAAAAGACCTGGATAACAGCCATAAAATAAAAGAGATTTACAGTAAAAAAGAAATGCTGGAAAAGCACTATGATGATCTGATGCTGGAGAAAAATCTGAACCAGGTCCTTCACGCTGTGAAGAAAGAAAATGGAGAATATATACCTGGATATGATGAAGATATTTTTGGCGAAACTGAAAAAGAGCGGTATTTCCTGCTGGCAATATTCAATATCGACGGAAAGACTTACTATGAATCTTCTTTCAAGTATCAGGATCTTGAACTGATCAAGTTCAGCATGAGGAATATAATGAATGAAGTGGAATGCGACTGTAAAAAGCATATAATAAACAATTACCAGGATAACAATCAGTTGTTGCTGATTATCATGCATAAACAGAAAGAACGGTTGAAACTGACTGCGGAAAAGTACATAGCAAAGGTTTTCAGGTATGTGGTCGACCTTTTGGGAATATCCGTAACTGTCGGGGTGAGCGGAATTGCTGAGCGCTTATCCAATGATCTTTACCTGCAGGCCAAAGAGGCTTTTGATATGCGCATTATTCATAAGAACGGCAACGTTTACAGATATGACAGTTTGCCGATTACCCGGGAATACAAGTTGCCAAGCAAGGAAATCAGGCTTTTGCAGAAGTGCATAGAGCGCAAAGATTACAGCAATATCGAGATTGTTCTGAAGGATATTTTTTCGGAGAAAAATCTAAAGGGAACATCTGCTGAGTTCATAAGAATAATTTGGATAGAAATAATCAACATGTTGTTCAGGGTATGCGGAGATGTGAAGGCTGACAAGGGAAATGTACTGGAACCTTCACTGCTCAGCGAAAAGATTGTAGACCGATTTGAAAGCCTGGATCAGATAGTAAGCTACCTCTACACTACTGTAATCGGTGCCCTCAGGGCTGGGTATGACGTTGATATGAGCTGCAACAACAAGATTAAGCTGGCTGTGCACTATATTGATCAGCATTACCAGGAAGATATATCACTGAATGATCTGGCTTACAGATTTGCAATGAATCCCAGCTACTTTTCCACAGTTTTTAAGAAAGTGGTAGGCAAAAATGTTACCAGCTACATAGCCGATTTGAGAATAGAGGCAGCATGCAGACTATTGAAAGAAACCCAGAAAAGCATTGTGGACATATCAAGAAGTATAGGATATGAAGACATCCAATACTTTTACAGGGTGTTTAAGAATAAGACCGGTATGACCCCTATGGAATTCAGAAAAAAAGTAAATTAATATGCAAAATTCCATCCCATCCAAAAAATATCCAAAACTTTTCTAAAATTATTCTATTGTTCAGATCTAAACTCATTACCTATAATAAAAATAGCTTTTCAGGAAATACTTAGCAACTCTTTATGAAAGGAACACGGGTTACAATGAATACTTATGTCAATACCTACAGGCGAACTGCATCCAATAAACAAAAGAGCAAAGGCAAGCTGCTGGTTCAGCGGGTAAAAAAGAACTGGGTATTATATATAATGCTGCTACCTTGTATAACATCATATGTTATTTTTTCGTATGTTCCAATGGTAGGGCTTTTACAGGCTTTCAAAGAATTCAAGTTCAACATGACCATTTTTGAGAGCCCATGGGTGGGCTTTAAATACTTTGAAACTTTTTTTAACAATTATCAGGCCCCGGAGCTAATCAGAAATACCTTTATAATCGGCCTTATAAAGATAGTATTGACCTTTCCTTTTCCCGTCATTTTTGCACTCATGCTTAACGAAGTCAGAAATGAAAAGTTTAAAAGAGTTACCCAGACTATATCCTATTTACCTCATTTCGTTTCATGGGTTGTAGTAGCAGCAATAATTGAGAGAATTCTTGCCCCGAATACGGGATTGATAAACCAGGTTGCCAAAGCTCTTGGGGGAACCGGTGAGACATTTTTCCTGATGGAAGAAAAGTATTTTTACCCAATTGTCTTTGTAAGTGATATATGGAAGTCGATAGGATGGGATTCGATAATATATTTAGCCGCAATAGCAGGAATAGACCCACAGCTGTATGAAGCAGCAAGAATAGATGGTGCCAATAAAGCACAGGAAATTGTTCATGTTACTATTCCGGGAATAAGATCGACTGTAGGCATACTTTTCATCTTGGGGCTGGGAAATTTAATTTCGTCGGGCTATGAGCAGATAATGCTTTTGAGGACTCCTGGAAACATGTCTCTTGCAGATACTTTAGATGTGTATGTAATACAAATGGGATTGCTGGACGGCCAGTATGGATATGCCACTGCAGTAGGCCTTATACAGGGAATTGTAGGACTGATTCTGGTATATACCGCCAACAGGATCAGTCGAGAACTCACTGAAATCAGCGTATGGTAAGGTCAATTATACTACAATGCTTATCAAGAGGGCGGGTATAAGCCTTTTAACCATAAATTAATTCTTTGATAGGAGGAGATTTCATGAAGAAAGTACTTGCTGTTTTGTTAGTGCTTACATTTACAATGACAGCAGTTTTGACAGGCTGTGGTGGCAAGGAAACGACTGACACTGGTTCCACCAGCAATAACGGCAGTAAAAGCAGCAGTAACAGTTCACAAAGCACACAGGCTCAAGAACCTGGAAAACCGGACACATGGATTGCTGACAGACATATAGTTGTCAGGACTTTTGACCCTGATGTCGGCCTGGCATTGCCTGACGATCAGATTAACAACGAAGTTGCTCAAAAAATCAAGGAACTGACAGGTATAACCATGGAGGTGCAGTATACTCCGGCGGACAGCTCAAAACAAGCCTTGACCACTGCTTTGGCTGCAGGAGATCTGCCGGATGTAATTCACTACTATCTCAACAATTCTTCCAGGCCGGAAATGCCAATAGTATTGAAAGCAGCCAGGGAAGGACTTTTTGCGGATGTAGCACCATACCTGAGGGAGTCAAAGATATATGGGAAATATTTCGAAGAGGGCTATCTGCCGGAAGACACATATAACAATATAATTCAAAGAAAGGAATTCAACGGGGCTACCTATATAGTTCATATGAGGATCCCCAGGACTGAAACCTCCAATGACAAAAAGATGAGAGGCGGTCTGATGATGCAGGAGAGCATAGTAAAAGCTCTCAATGTTGACCTTACAGCCATCAAAACCCAGGACGATCTATACGGTTTGCTCAAGAGAATAAAGGCCGGCAATTTCAAGGACGTAAACGGGAATACCATATACCCGTTGGGACCGGCAATTTGGGGCGGCGCTGCCATGAATTATGTAATGGAGGGCTATAACTTCGGTGTAAGTGACGGATTTGGGATTACAGATGACGGAAAGATCCTGCACGAAGTCGAAACCGATTATGTGTATAAAAAGATAGAATACATGCAAAAACTCCTTAAAGAAGGCCTGATCCATCCGGAAGTCTTCACAATGGATGATACCAGGGCAGAAGAGATGTGCCGTTCCAATTCCTTTGGAATCATAGCTGACGTTCACAACTATATTGATATATTTGAAGATACAATGTATCTGCCTGTCGGGCCGTTGCTCGACTATAAAGGGAGAAACAGGGAGTATAAATCGGGAAAATCCGGATATTGTGCCTGGTCTGTGTCTGCAAAGGCAAAAAATCCTGAAGAAATTGTGAAGTTTGCTGATTTTCTGGCATCAAAAGAAGGAAAACTGATATGGCAATACGGTATTGAAGGTGTTCACTATGACCTGGTAAACGGAAATCCTGTACCCAAAAAAGAAGTGATGGAACTGCTGGATAAAGATTATAAAGAGGCATTACAGTTGAATATCTGGGCAGGAGGAAAAGGAAGCCACTGGGGTGTACCTCTTGGAGAGACTGACGTAGCACCTGAGATGGATTTTGGTGAAATGGTATACGGGCAGTCAGTGGAGCCACAGAAGTTTGAACTGCCCCTCAGCATTTACAACTATGGAAGAGACAAATGGAATCCGGAAACTGTCTTTGTTGAAGGCTTTGGAGTAACCACTTATCTTGTGGAGTATGAGAATAATGAGCAACTGGTGTCACTGCTTGACACTACCTACTACGATGATATCCTCGTAAAAGCTTTCTTTGCCAAATCCTTTGAAGAAGGCAAGGCCATAGTTGATAACTACAGGGATCTTCTGTTAAAAGCAGGATTGAAAGATTTTGAAAAGCATCTGGAAAATATCTACAATGAAAATCCTAAAATGTTAGAATTAAACGCTTATAAATAATCCTTATAACAGGCAAGGCAGGCTTGAATCCAGCTAATTACAAGAAATGACAGGTATTCAAAAAGGATTCAAAGAAAACGGCAATCAGTGTTGAAACTGTAACAACTGAATTTACTTCTAACCTTTAATTTAAAAAAATATGACTGAAAGGGGATGGGCAGAACCGTATCATGCTGCTTGTCCCCCGCTGTTAAAGGAGCAGAAAACATGAAAAAAAAGGGAATTATGTACAGATCACCTTTAGAGAGGTTCTTTTACGGACTTAACATATTTTTGCTGATTTTATTGTCGCTGTCTATTATACTACCGTTTTTGCATATTCTTGCGTTATCCTTTAATGGTGGGAAAGATGCCATGAGAGGGGGCGTATACTTCTGGCCGAGAGTATTCTCCCTTGAAAACTATAAGGAAGTGTTCAGCGATAATCGCATAATAAATGGATATAAAATAACTTTAGGAAGAACAATCATCGGAACAACGCTAAGTGTATTTCTGACAGCCATGGCTGCTTATGCCTTAAAAAGAAAGACATTGCCGGGAAGAAGCTTTTTTACTTTTCTAATATTCTTCACGATGCTCTTCAGCGGTGGAATGATCCCATACTATATGGTTTTAAGAAATCTCGGACTGCTGAATTCTTTTTGGATTTATGTGATACCAGGTCTATATAGTTCATGGAACATAATAGTGATGAGAACTTTTTTTGAAACCATAGATATTGGACTTGAGGAATCTGCCAAGCTGGACGGCTGCGGCGAGCTCAGAATATTTTTGCAAATTATTCTACCTCTAAGCAAACCGGTTATTGCGGTAATAGCGCTTTTTGTCGGTGTTGGTCATTGGAATGATTGGTTCACAGGTGCTTATTATGTAAAAAAAAGGGAACTGTTCCCTGTTCAGACAGTTTTGCGGGAGATGCTCACCACGCAGGAGAGATTAAAGAGCCTAATGTCTACTTCTTATGAAACTGCTATTGCAGCAAGAAGACAGGTTACCGGCGAATCTTTAAAGATGGCGACCATTATAGTTTCAGTAGTGCCAATAGTATGTGTCTACCCTTTTATTCAGAAATACTTCACCAAAGGTGTAATGATTGGTGCGATAAAAGGATAACATGTACAAAAGTCTCTGTTTTTTGATTGATTATCGAACAGAATTGAAAAAAGTCATAAAAAGGCTGACTCAGAAAAAGCGGGGAATTGCATTCCTTGCTTTTTCTTTCGGAGGAAAGGGCAGAGGGAGGAAATGCTTTTCTTGATGATAAAATATTGAAAATTGTGTCAGCATATGATTTAATAACATGGAACAGCATACTTAATACATGCAGTTGATATTGTTGATATGATATTTAAGTATGGAGGTTCGAAAAATTCAGAAACGGAGGAAACACAAATGAAGATTGCGGTATTAGGCGGTGGAGGAGTCAGATCACCAATGCTGGCCAAATCCATAATTAACAGGGCTGAACAACTTGGAATAGATGAAGTGGTTTTCATGGACAATGACGGAGAAAAACTGAGGATATACGGTGGATTGTCCAGAAAAATCGCCGGTTTGATAGACAGCAACATATCTTTCTCCCTTACCACGGACCCTGTGGAAGCTGTTAAAGACGCCGATTTTATCATTACCACCCTGAGGGTTGGGGGAGACAAAGGAAGAACCCTGGACGAGAGGATTGCCCTAAGTCATGGAATACTGGGGCAGGAGACCACCGGAGCCGGGGGGTTTGCCATGGCCATGAGATCAATACCTGCTTTGCTGGAATACTGCAAGCTGGTTAAGGAAAATGCAAAGCCGGGAGCCCTCATATTCAATTTTACAAATCCTTCAGGGCTTGTAACACAGGCTTTGAGGGATGAGGGCTATGATAACGTATATGGAATATGCGACAACCCCAGTGGATTCATAAAGGAACTGGAAACTTTTACTGGTGCAGACCACAAGGATGTATCGGTGGAGTGCTTTGGGCTGAACCATCTGTCCTGGTTCAGGAGCTTCAGGGTAAAGGGGCAGGAAAAAATTGATGAACTGATAAATGATCCTCTTTTATATAAAAAGACGGAAATGCGTTTCTTTGACCCTGAACTGGTAAAATCCATGGGAATGCTTTTCAATGGATACCTGTATTATTATTACAGCAGGGAAAAGGCCGTGGAAAATATATCAAAATCGGGAAAGACAAGGGGAGAGACCATTCTCGAAATAAACAATCAAATGCATGACGAACTGGCATCCCTGGATGTGGAAAAAGATTTTGAAAAAGCCATAAAGATATATATGAAATATCATAAAATGAGGGAAGACAGCTACATGGCCATAGAATCCGGCACCGAAAGGGAAGACAAAAAGGAACTGGAGTTTGATCTGGGTGTAAAAGGCCAGGATGACGGAGGATATGCAGGTGTAGCGCTGAACTTTGTAGAAAGCCTGGTAACCGGCAGGGAGACGGAGATGGTGCTGTCAGTACCCAATAACGGTTCAATAGAAGGACTGAATGACAATGATGTGGTGGAAGTAACCTGCCGCATAGGAAAAGACGGTGCCAAACCCATAAAAATAGGCAAGGTTGATGAAATGCAAATGTATCTGATCCGCCAGGTAAAACTCTATGAGAGGCTGGCAGCAGAAGCTATCCGCACGAAATCCGTTGAAACCGCAAGGAAAGCGCTGATGGTACATCCGCTGGTAAACTCCTATTCGCTGGCAAAAGAACTGGTGAAAGAATACCTTGAAGCCCATAGCCAATATGTCGGGCAATGGCACTGAGAAATCTTGAAAACAAGAGCAAGGTATTCTGGAAAGGAAGAGATTATGTACGATGTTTTAAGCACCGGTATAATCTGCTGCGATTTGATATTTGCAAAGCTGGATAAATTTCCTGAGCTGGGCAAGGAAATGGCATGTGAAGAGTTTTTAATCAAGGCGGGTGGAGCTGCCAATACACCTGTCGCCCTCACCAGGCTGGGAATGAAAACCGCTTATGTTACGACTATAGGCGGTGATGCGGCCGGCAATATTATATATGATTATTTGAAAAAGACCGGACTTGACATGTCTTCGATCATATACGATGAAAAACTGCGGACCAACGTTTCAGCGGTACTGTCTATCGGAAAGGAAAGGGGCTTTGCCACGTATTTTGCCAAGCCCAATGTTGAAGCGGAATTTGCCCGCATATGTGAGCTGGCTCCCAGGTGCAGGCATTTGCATACTTATATGCACGATTGCCTGAAAATGCCCCTGGTGGAAACGGCAAAAAGGCATAATATGACTTTGTCGGTGGATACAGCCTGGGATGAAAACATAAAGTTGAAGGATATAAGGCATATAATCGAAAGCGCCGATATGTTTATGACTAACGAAGTGGAGGCGTGTAGCCTGACTGGAACCGATACCCCGGAAGAAGCCCTTGAATTGTTAGGCCAGTATGCGAATATACTGGTTGTCAAGCTGGGTGGAAAAGGCAGCATTGTAAAGCACCGGGAAAAGATCATCCGGGTGCCGGCTGCAGATGTGGGGGAAGCTCTGGACACCACCGGAGCAGGAGACCTGTACGCAGCAGGCTTCATCTACGGGTATCTGAAAGGGTGGAATCTGGAAGAGATAGCCCGGTTTGCGTCTGCATCGGGAAGCCTTGCAGTCACCTTTTACGGAGGAATGGACGAAAGCTATACCCTGGAAAGGGTTACTGAACTGTATGAAAGAATAAAAAGTGTCTGAAGCTTGCGGCAGGAACGTTGAATAACAAGGAGTTATGCTGTATAGCGGGATGTTGACGTTTCTGCCGTATGGCAAAACACAGCCGCGACGAAAGGGAAGTAATCAAAACGGAAACGCCGATATTTGCCGAAAGCAAGCTTACCCCATCTTGTTCAAAGAGTCATATACGGCACACCTTAGCCAAACAGTCAACTAAACCAAAGGAACAAGCCTAAACAGTCAGTTAAACTAAAGAAACATATTCAGCAATTTAAATTATGGGAAATCAAGATTAAAAATATAAAGAGGAGTGATATCAATACTCAGGACCAACATGAACAGGCTGGTCATGCAGTCGGTACAGGGAAATATTAAGCACCCGGTAACGGCAAATCCATACTATATAACCGGGGACGGCAAGCCGGTGACTTTGCCTGCAATGGGAGGAATCACGTACAATGTGAAAACCGGAGATCCTGTGTTCGGATGGGCAGGAGATCATATAGAACCCGGAGTTACCATAAAGAATGAAGAGGATTCTGCCAATGATGCCCTGTGCCTGCTTTCATGCATAGGAAATGAGGCAGTTGTAATAAGCGGGGACGCCAAAGGTACAAAAGGATATGTTACAGGAACCCATGGAGGGGTGGAACATGTAATCATAAATTTTGACTATAATCTCGAAAAAATGGCGATTGGGGACAGCATCCTGGTAAAAGCCTGGGGACAAGGCCTGGAGATTCTTGACTACCCGAAAGTGAAAGTTATGAATATATCACCGGACCTGTTTCTGAATCTTGGCATAAGAGAAGAAGACGGCAAACTTAAGATTCCGGTGGCAGGAATAGTGCCTGCTCATCTGATGGGATCGGGTATAGGAACCGCCGGCAGCACCCGGGGTGATTTTGACATAATGACTACGGATATGGATGAGATCAGGGGAAACGGATTGGATCGACTCAGATTTGGAGACGTTGTACTGATAAAGGATTTTGACAGCAGTTACGGAAGAGCTTATCTGAAAGGTGCTGTCAGCGTTGGGGTTATTATTCACGGGGATTGCGTCAGGATGGGGCACGGTCCTGGAGTGACCACCATAATGACATGTAGGGAAAGCATGATAGAAGGTTTTATTGATAAGGATGCCAATATCTCGACGTATATCAGGAGGAAATGAGAATGGCTCAAAAAGGCGTGTTAAACAAAGCCCTATGGATTGTTCAACATTTGTGTGGAATTTTATGATTTTTAATTTAATGCTATTGTTTTTTTTCTATTCATTTGCTATTATATGCTTATTAAAGTAACTATGCTTTATAATTGGGAAAAATGGAAATATTCTATATTTTATATAACAAGTGGAGAAACGGTATTACGGACAATTGCGGATGGATTCTGCCATGTTGGAGTAATTCTTCTCGCTGCCAATTAATATATTATATAAAAAGAAGCACTAAATGTTTATTTCGGAGCATAATTAACAAGCATACCGGTTATGTTGGCATTTAATAAGTACAGGTGTGTTTTCAGGCAAAATGGATGACAGAATCTGATCTGAAGCAGATTAGGGTGATTGTCGCTGAAATCTGCTTATTTTGCAATTGGCGAGTCATATGGGGTTAATGTTATTTGTCATTATGCTGCATATATCCGCTATTTATGGCAAGGGAAGCATATCTATCGTCTCATTGGAACGGTATGTAACAATTGCAGGCAATAGCTTCTGTTTCACAAGTTTTAAAGCAGGTTGGGCAAGCGATGTAAGTTCAGGTGTTTTGACTTTTTTCTCAGATGACTATCTGTAAACTTAACACAATATTGAAAGAATTGGCTGGTGCAACTGATTAATCTTATGATGCGCTTCCTGAGGCTTTATTTTTATCATGGATGAAATGGTTTTTCCAAAGCTGTTTATCTATCGAACGTTGTGTTTTAAAAGCTGGCATTGTAACGACCATTACTGTTTTTTATGATATGAACAATATTATAAAGAGGGTGATGTTTTGAATACGCTTTCAATAATTGTCAGGCTGGTTCTGGCGGTAGTGCTGGGTGGATTGGTAGGCCAGGAGCGGGAGAACAAAAACAGGCCTGCCGGATTCAGGACCCATATACTGGTTTGCACAGGTTCTGCCCTGGTAATGATAACTTCAGAGTTTCTTTTTAACAAATATATCGAATTTACAAATATGGACCCAGCAAGGCTTGGAGCCCAGGTAATAAGCGGCATAGGCTTTCTCGGAGCCGGCACAATAATCCGTCAGGGAAGCAGCGTCAAAGGACTTACGACGGCTGCAAGTCTTTGGGCTGTCGCGTGTGTGGGCCTGGCTGCAGGTGCAGGCTTTTATGAGGGGGCGATTGCCGGGGCTATCATTATATATCTTACATTGCTCCTGATGGGAAGATTCGGAAAAGCCATTGAAAGAAAGGGATCCCACCTTACCGTATGCCTGGATGTGGAGGACAAACCCGGGAAAATCGGAGAAATAGGGCTGGCATTGGGAAAGTATGATGTATCGGTCAGAAACATAGAGTTTATTGATGAAGATGAGATAGAGGAAAACCTGGTCACTATAAGATTATCCTTGAAACTGCCAACGGGTGTTACCCATGATATGGTGCTTGATGCCATAAGGCTTATAGATGGAGTACACAATGTTGAATCTATGTAAAAGCTGTAAATTTTGTTCTTGAATGAAAGCGTTTTCGTTAAATATTTAACTATTAATTATCTGAACATGGAAAGATGGAGAATGCATAGATCAGCGGCTGTTGGTGGATCTGTGCGGATAAAATTTCTATAGCCATTGAACAGATTTAAGTTTTTTGGTAACATATAGATGTAAAAATTATGAAGATCAGACTTATAATTTTTTTGAATTTTATGAAAACGTTAACATTGTTAAAGGGTGAAAGATATGGATTCTTCTTATCCAAGAGTCACAATAACTGATATTGCAAATAAAGCAAATGTTTCCATAACAACTGTATCGAGGGTATTGAACGGCAGCCCGGCAGTAAGCAAGAAAACCCGCAAAAAGGTGGAAAAGATAATAGAAGAGATGGGATATATACCCAATGCCCTGGCCCGTGGGCTTGTCAACAATTCCAGCAATACCATAGGTCTTATAGTATCGGATATAACCAACAGTTTTTTTGCAGATGTAATACAAGGCATAGAAAACGTGCTGAGCTCTTACGGGATATCGGTTTTTCTCTGCAATACCGGCTATTCCCGGGAAAAGGAAGATATGTACATACTGCAGATGTTGGAAAAGAGAGCCGATGGATTGATTATATTCAGTACCTATGCAAATCATGAAGATACCGTCAAAAAGGCAAAGGATATCATTCCGATAGTTACGGTGCAGTCATCCTTTGACGGTGTGGATTGCATCAATACTACCGATGAAAAGGGAGCTTATGACGCTGTAAATTATTTGATTAAATGCGGGCATAAACACATCGCTTTTCTGACATATGACTATGACAATACTACCATCCTTGACCGAAAGAAAGGTTATATCAAGGCACTGGAAGATAACGGCATACCGGTTGATGAGAATTTGATCATTGCTTCAAAATTCAAGCCAAACTGCGGATACCACATGACTCAGGAATTGCTGGAAAAAGCTCCTTACATAACGGCAATCTTCGCCTATAATGATCAATTGGCCTTGGGAGTTTACCTTTACCTGCAGAAAAAAGGCCTCAGGATACCGGAGGATATCTCAGTGATTGGATACGATAATACAGAACTTGCAACGCTGCTGAACCCTTCTCTGACTACTGTGGGACAGCCTCGAAAAGAAATGGGAATAAGTGCTGCGGAATTGCTGGTAAAAAGAATACGGGAGCAAAAGAGTATTATACCCCAGACGATTTTGCTTCCGACGACACTGATTGTCAGGGATTCGGTAAGAAAGCTTTAAGTTTTAAATATGCAGATTTAATACGGCTTTTTCAAGAACAGCAAGCATCATCCTTGGTCATATCATGATTGGGTTAAACACGGAATAAATTCAGAGCATGGCAGTTTTGCCATACCTCTGATGCATAAATATTCTCTTAATTTAAACATAATCAAAGATCAAAGGGGGAGTTAATAATGGTAAAGGTTGGAGTAGCCGGATACGGCGTAATTGGGCAGAGACTGGCAGACGGAGTGTCCCTGCAAAAGGATATGGAGCTGGTTGGTGTAGCAGATGTCGCACCGACCCTGGCTGTCAGGGCACTTAAAGAAAAAGGCATGCCTTACAGATTCTACAATGCCATGCCGGAAAACCAGAAGCTGCTGGAGGATGCAGGAATCCCGGTTTCAGGAACACTGGAAGACCTGGTGCAGCAGGTGGATATTATACTGGATGCGACCAGTGCCGGGATTGGCGCGAAAAATAAGGAACTCTACGCAAAATACAACAAGAAGGCCGTTTTCCAGGGAGGAGAGAAAAACAGCGTAGCTGATGTATTCTTCCACGGATATGCCAATTATGAAAAAGGCTTGGGAAAACAGTTCCTCAAACTGACTTCCTGCAATACCACAGGATTAATAAGGGCGGTTGACTGCCTTGACAGAGTCGTCGGCATAGAAAAAGTCGCCATCACTATAATAAGGCGCGTAGCAGACCCCGGCGACTATCACAGGGGACTTACGAACGCACTTCAGATAGACAAGGCTCCCAATCACCAGGCAGTGGATCTGATGACCATAATGCCCCACATCAATGCGACAGGAATACTGGTGCACACACCGGTAACCCATGGACACATCATCACCGTTGTGGCAACTCCGAAGAAAAAGATTTCAAAGGAAGAAGTACTCAATGCTTTCAGAGCCCATGACAGGATAAGGGTTGTTAGGATAGCCGACGGTTTCCTCGGAAATGCGTCCCTGTTCAGATATGCTAGAGATCTGGGAAACCCGAGGGGAGACATGTATGAGATAGCTATATGGGAGGAATCCATTGTGGAATCCGGCAATGATATCATGTTTGCAATAAACATACCACAGGAATCAGTAGTGATTCCGGAGACTATGGATGCTATAAGGGCGGCTATGGAAATGCAGACGAACGGTGCGGAAGGTGTGGCCATGACAAATAAGTATCTGGGGATGGGAAAATGGAAGTAAAAGATATGAAATCAATTATCGGAATGAAATCCATGCATGATTTCAATTACAACGGGAAGACCGTTTTGCTGAGGGTGGATATCAATTCACCCTTGGATCCTGTAACAAAAAAGATTGTTAACACCAACAGAATTGACATGAGTCTCCCCACCATACGATATATCCTGGAACAGAATGCAAAGCTTGCGATAATTGCCCATCAGGGAGACACCCTGGATTACCATAACCTGATACCGATGGAAGAGCATGCGCAGATACTCAGCCGGAAGCTGGGAAGAGAAATAAAGTACATTGATGACGTTGCCGGTCCGGCGGCACAGCAGGCCGTGAGATCTTTGAAGCCCGGAGAGGCTATACTTCTGGGAAATCTCAGATATCTTACGGAAGAAATATCAACCTTTGAAGATGCAGTGAAGCTGAAACCGGAAGAGATGCTCAACACTTATCTTGTACGCAATTTGGCCCCATTGGCGGATTTCTATGTAAATGACGCCTTTGCCGCAGCCCACAGAAATGCCCCCTCCATGGTTGCTTTTCAGGAGTTGCTGCCCACGGCGGCGGGAGATCTCATGATGAAGGAAATAACCGCCCTGACAAGGGTTATGGAATGCCCGGAAAAACCATCCATTTTTGTTCTCGGCGGAGCAAAAATATCCGATGCTTTCGGAATGATGAAACAGGTTTTGATGAACGGAACCGCCGACAAGATCCTGGCATGCGGTGTCACAGGAAATGTAATGCTCATGGCCAAAGGATATTCTATAGGGGCTGCCAACGAAAAATTCATAAAGGACAGGTCTTTGGATGTTTTTATAAAGCCGGCCATGGAGTATTTGAGGGATTATCCTGAAAAAATCGTTTATCCGGTGGATCTTGCCTATGAAAAAGACGGAGAGAGAAAGGAGATCGGCATTGAGGATCTTCCTATGGATGAACCGGCCATGGATATTGGAAGCAAGACCGTAGAAATATTCAAGGCTGAAATTGCCAAAGCGGGTACCATCTTTGTGAACGGCCCTGCCGGAGTATATGAGAACAAGCTTTTTGAAACAGGCACCCGGGAGATATGGAATGCCATTGCCGATGCAAAAGGTTATTCCGTAATAGGCGGGGGAGATACCGTAAGTGCAGCCCAGAGGTTTATTGATACGAAAAAGATAAACTATGTTTGCACTGCCGGCGGAGCAATGGTAAGGTTCTTGTCGGGAAAACAGCTTCCGTTGATTGAAGCCATGAGAAAGGCAGCAAGAAAGGATGCTTGAACCCTGCAGACAGGATTGAAAAGGGGGCGATGAAATGCTAAGCAAACAGGAAATAAAAGAACTGGAAATACTGGCTTTGAAAATAAGAATAGAAACCATCAGGGAAATAGGTACTTTGGGATTTGGACATCTTGGCGGTGCCATGTCCATTGTGGAAACCCTGGCGGTGCTGTACGGTAAAGTTATGAATGTAGACCCGAAAAACCCCCGCTGGGAGGACAGGGATTGGCTGGTCTGTTCCAAGGGACATGCAGGACCGGCAGTATATGCCGCCCTGGCCATTAAAGGTTACTTTCCCTTGGAAGAGCTGAAAACCCTGAACAAGCCGAGAACGCGCCTGCCGAGCCATTGCGACAGGAACCTGACGATCGGCATAGACATGACCACCGGCTCTTTGGGTCAAGGGGCTTCCACGGCGGCCGGAATAGCGCTGGGAAACCGCATGAGCGGTAGAAACAGCAGGACATACCTTATTTTGGGGGACGGTGAGATCCAGGAAGGACAGGTTTGGGAGATGGCTTCCTTTGCAGCCCACCGGAAGCTGGATAATCTGATCGCCTTTGTGGACAACAACAAAAAGCAGTTGGACGGTTATACAAAAGACATCAACGATCCGGGAGACATCAGGGCAAAATTTGAAAGCTTCGGTTGGTATGCCCAGGACGTGGACGGCAAGTGTGTCGCCAGCATATATGAGGCTGTGGAGCGGGCCAGGAACACAAGGGGAAAGCCTTCGGTCATTGTCCTGGATACGATTAAGGGACAGGGATGCTGTTTTGCAGAAGACATTCTGTTCAACCACCACATTGAAGTCAGTGAAAGCCAGATGAATGAAGCTATTGAAAAGCTGGAGAAAAAGCTGGAGGAAAAACTGGAGGAGGTGGTGAGCATATGAAGGTGATACTGGCAACGGACAGGAAAAAAGAAAGCATTGAAATGAGGAAAGCATACTGCAACACATTGATGGAACTGGCTGAAAAGGATGAAAGGATTGTTGCGCTGGATGCAGATTTGATGAACTCCATGGGAATGATGCCTTTTCTGAAAGCATTTCCGGACAGGGCCATCGATGTCGGGATACAGGAAGCCAACATGATAGGGGTGGCGGCAGGCCTTTCGGCCACCGGAAAGGTACCTTTTGCTCACAGTTTCGGACCTTTTGCCTCCAGAAGATGCTATGACCAGATTTTTCTTTCATGTGCCTATGCAAAACTGAACGTCAGAATAATAGGAAGCGATCCGGGAATTACGGCAGCATACAACGGAGGTACCCACATGCCTTTCGAGGATATGGGAATTCTTCGCAATGTGCCGGAAATAACCATCATGGAGCCCACCGACTCGATAATGCTGAAAGACATCATACGACAGGTGGCTGACATGTATGGTGTATTTTACATCAGGCTTTTAAGGAAAAATGCCGTGGGCATATATGAGGAAGGATCGACCTTTGACATTGGAAAGGGTATACAGATAAGGGACGGCAGGGACGTAACCATATTTGCCATGGGCTACATGGTTGCAGAATCCCTTAAAGCGGCTGACATGCTGGAGGAGGAGGGGATCTCTGCCAGGGTTGTGGATATGTTTACTTTGAAGCCCATTGATGCGGAAATGGTGGTTAAATGTGCCCGGGACACCGGAGCGGTTGTCACTGCTGAAAACCATAGTATAATAAACGGCCTGGGTTCGGCAGTAGCCGAGGTTTTGGCAGAAAACTGCCCGACTCCCATGGAAAGAATAGGAGCCAGGGATAGGTTTGGTCAGGTGGGTCCGGTGGACTACCTTGCCAAAGAATATAATATGACTCCTGAAGATATTGCTGAAAAATGCAGGAAAGTGATCAAAAGGAAAAAAGGGGGCTGTTGAGTTGCTGTGCATTAAGCCAGAAAAGGAATTCTCAATAGGATACAATGTCATAGCATCCATCGATGAAAGTGCAGACAATACAATGATGGACTTTGGTATATTGCTGATGAACAAAGGCATGGTTGAAACCAGTCCTGAAGACAAGGAAAGGGCTTATCTGCTTCTTAAGGGTGAGGTTGTGTTCAACTGGGAAGGAAACAGAGTAACTGCAAGAAGAGATTCGTTTTTCGATGAAAACCCTTGGTGTCTTCATGTTCCAAAAGATGTAGAAGTAAATATTGAGTGTTTAAGGGATAACACAGAGATTGCTGTAACAAAGACATATAACGATGTGATCTTTCAGTCGAAGCTTTACACAAATGAGGAATGCATGAACGAACTCCGGGGTGAAGGCACGATGGGAGAGACATCCACCAGAATAGTGAGGACAATATTTGATAAATCCAATTCCGGTAATTCGAATCTTGTTTTGGGGGAAGTTATAAACTTTCCGGGAAGGTGGTCCAGTTACCCTCCTCATCATCATCCCCAGCCTGAAATATACTTTTATAAGTTCAACCCCGAAAATGGATATGGTTTTGCTCAACTGGGGAATGATGTTGTTATGGTAAAGAACAACTATACGATCAAAATCCTCAATGATGCCAGTCATCCCCAAGTGACCGCACCCGGTTATGCGATGTACTATGTATGGGTTATCCGCCATTTGGACGGGAATCCCTATATAACACCCACATTTGAGCCGGAACACCTCTGGGTGACGGACAGGAATGCAAAATTCTGGCCGGACAATAAATAGTGCATTTTCAGCAGCTGTTTGTTATAAAGCAGTTAATTTGGCTTGTTGTGCCGGTTCTTTGACGGCAATGTAATACAAATGTATTTTTATCAAAATGTAGTTTGTCGCTAATCAAGAATGAATTCAGCAAGTATGGATGTATAGTTACAACCATCCATTCATTTGGCTGAATTCAGACCAATCGTTATTTGCACTATATGCGGTATAACCGCTGGAAAAGCAAATAGATTTAAGCAATTCTTAAAAACTACAAGTTGATATTGTCAATTGATAGGTAAAAGGGGGTATTAGATGAAAACCGTACGTTTGACGATGGCACAGGCCCTGGTGAAGTTCCTGGATAATCAGTATGTGGAGTTTGACGGGGTACAGCATAAGTTCGTAAGGGGCGTATTTACGGTATTTGGCCATGGAAATGTGCTGGGATTGGGCCAGGCTTTGGAGCAGGATCCCGGAGATCTGGTGGTGCATCAGGGACGCAATGAACAGGGAATGAGCCATGTGGCAATAGGATATGCAAAGCAGAAACTCAGAAAGCAAATCTATGCATGCACCTCTTCAGTAGGACCGGGTGCAGCCAACATGGTCACGGCAGCGGCAACCGCTACTGCAAACCGTATTCCCGTCTTGTTCCTCCCGGGCGACACTTATGCATCCAGGCAGCCTGATCCTGTGTTGCAGCAGATTGAGCATTTCCATGATGTAAGCATAACCACCAACGATGCTTTCAGGGCGGTCAGCAAGTACTGGGACAGGATAAACCGTCCGGAACAGCTTATGAGCGCCATGATCAATGCCATGAGAGTTCTTACCGATCCTGCGGATACGGGAGCTGTAACCATTGCGCTTCCCCAGGACGTACAGGCTGAGGCCTATGACTATCCTGTGGAGTTTTTCAGGAAACGCGTTCACAGGATAGAAAGAAGGCTTCCTACAAAGGAAATGATAAACGATGCCGTTAACCTGATCAAGACCAAAAAGAAGCCTATCCTGATATGCGGAGGAGGAGTCAGGTATTCGGAGGCATCGGAAATTTTCAGAACTTTTGCGGAAAAATACAACATACCTTTTGGCGAGACCCAGGCAGGAAAGAGCGCCATTCCATGGGATCATGAACTGAACCTCGGAGGCATAGGCACGACCGGTAACCTGGCGGCCAATATCATTGCCCGGGAAGCAGACCTGGTGATCGGAGTCGGCACCAGATATACGGACTTTACAACTTCGTCCAAATGGTTGTTCCAGAATGAGAATGTGGATTTTGTCAACATAAATGTTGCTGAGTTTGACGCATATAAGCTGGATGGTGTCAAGGTAGTTGCCGATGCAAAGGTAGCCCTTGAAGCTTTGATGGCTGAGCTGGACAAAGTTGGCTACAAATCGGCTTATACGAATGAGATCAGGGAAGCCAAAGAAAAATGGGCCGAGGAACTGAAACGGCTTGATGGTTTGAAATATACAGGCAAAGGCTTTAAGCCTGAGGTGGCAGGGCATATCGATCATGTTCTGGAGGAGTTTGGTGAAGTAACTGGTTCATATCTGACACAGACAAGGGTTTTGGGCATTTTGAACGAAATCCTGGATGACGATGCCATCGTGGTCGGTGCTTCTGGAAGCCTGCCCGGGGATATGCAGAGGGTCTGGAGGTCAAGGACCCCTGAAACCTATCACATGGAATACGGTTACTCGTGTATGGGATATGAAATCAGTGCAGCACTGGGAACCAAGCTGGCATGCCCGGACAGGGAAGTATATGCAATGGTGGGTGACGGTGCCTACATGATGCTCCACTCGGAACTGATCACTTCCATACAGGAAAGAAAGAAAATCAACGTGGTCGTGTTTGACAATATATCCTTTGGATGTATCAATAATCTCCAAATGGGGCATGGTATGGGAAGCTTCGGTTCCGAGTTCAGATACCGCAATCCTGAGACAGGAAAGCTGGACGGGGAACTGATATACATTGATTTTGCCAAAAGTGCGGAAGGGTACGGATGCAAAACATATACAGTCAGAACCGAAGAAGAACTGATAGCTGCTGTGGAAGATGCAAAGAAGCAGACCGTTTCCACTCTTTTGGACATAAAGGTTCTGCCCAAGACCATGACCCATGACTATGAGTCGTGGTGGAGAGTAGGAAGTGCTGAAGTGGCAGAGAAGGAGAGCGTCTTGGATGCAACCGGGAGAGTCAAAAAAGAACTGGAGAAAGCCAGAAAATATTGATGATGCTGGGACACTGTCTGGATACTTTTCCTGTCATCCTATGCAAAATCGTACTATATGAAATAGAAGATATGATCAGCAGAGGCTCTCAATAATATGTAGAGAAAGCGATTGCAGAAAAGCAATCAGCTTTCTCTTTCATACCGACTCCTTGTTGCTGCCTATGCAAGTAAAAGCAGTATCATTGGAACTCGCATGACATTATTGACGGATAAAATAATGCCGAATGCACAATTATGCTGGGAGGATGGAAATATGTTTGACAAGGACAAGGTTAAGCTTGGTATAGCCCCAATTGCCTGGACCAATGACGACATGCCTGAGCTGGGTGCAGAAAACACCTTTGAGCAATGCATCAGTGAAATGGCTTTGGCTGGATATACAGGAAGCGAAATAGGAAACAAATATCCCAGGGATCCGAAAAAATTAAAGAAAGCTCTGGGTTTAAGAAACCTGACCATATGCAATGCGTGGTTCAGTGCTTTTCTTACGACAAAACCCCTGGAGGAAACCGTTGAAGCTTTTATAAAGCAGAGGGATTTCCTGCATGAGTTGGGAGCGGGGGTTATAGGTGTTGCAGAGCAGGGACACAGCATACAGGGCATGATGGATGTACCTGTCATGGCAAACAAGCCGGTATTTACCGATGAAGAATGGGAGAGGCTTGCGGCAGGCTTGAATGAACTGGGTCGCCTTGCGGCTGAAAAGGACATGGTTATGGCATACCATCACCACATGGGAACGGGAGTTCAGACCCTGGAAGAGATCGACAGGCTTATGGAAATGACGGATCCCAATTCGGTATATCTGCTTTTTGACACAGGCCATCTCATGTTTTCAGGAGAGAACCCGCAGGAAGTTCTTGAAAAGTATGTAAACAGGATTAAACATGTGCATCTGAAAGATGTCCGGAAAGAAGTGCTGGACAGGGTGGAGAAGGAAAACATGAGCTTCCTGCAGGCAGTCAGGGAAGGAGTGTTCACCGTTCCGGGGGACGGGATGATTGATTTTGTGCCGCTGTTTAGGATACTGGCGGAAAACGGCTACGAGGGCTGGTTTGTTGTAGAGGCTGAGCAGGACCCGGCCAAGGCCAATCCATTGGAATATGCAATCAAAGCCAGGAAGTACATAAAGGAAAAGACAGGACTGTAATTTAGGAACAAGGGGGGTTGAAAGAATGGAAAGGAAAATTACCATTGGTATAATCGGAGCAGGAAGAATAGGAAAACTTCATGCTGAGAATATTGTTAATAATTTTAAGTATGTGGATATCAAGACCATATCCGATCTCTATGCCGACAAAATAGCCGATTGGGCAAAAGGACTGGGGATCAGGAATGTATGCAGCGATTATAAGGAGATCATAAATGACCCGGAAATTGATGCCGTTCTGGTGTGCTCATCCACCAATACCCATTCCCAGATATCGTGTGAAGCCGCAAAAGCAGGAAAGCACATTTTCTGCGAGAAGCCTATAGATTATGACGTCGAAAGGATAAAAAAGGTGATGAAAGCGGTGGATGAAGCCGGAGTCAAGTTCCAGGTGGGCTTTAACAGGAGATTCGATCACAATTTCAAAAGGGTGCGGGACCTGGTAAAGGAGGGTAAGATCGGAGAACCCCAAATAATAAAGATAACTTCGAGAGATCCTGAGCCACCCCCGATAGAATATGTGAAAGTATCCGGAGGTATGATGCTGGATATGACAATCCACGACTTCGACATGGCCAGATACCTTTCAGGAAGCGAAGTGACGGAAGTTTACACTTCTGCAGCAGTGCTGGTGGACCCGGCAATAGGAGAGGCAGGGGATGTGGATACGGCGGTCATAACCTTGAAATTCAAGAACGGAGCAATAGGCGTGATTGACAACAGCAGAAAAGCTGTTTACGGATACGATCAGAGGGTGGAGGTTTTCGGCTCCAAGGGCGGAATAACTGTTTCCAACGATACCCCCAGTTCCGTGGTCCTGAGCACCAGCGAAGGAGTGTTTAGCGACAAGCCCAAGTACTTCTTCCTGGAGAGGTACAAAGATTCATTTATTGATGAACTCAGGGATTTCTTCGATGCCGTACTCAATGACAAGCCGACTCCGGTAACTGCAATTGACGGCTTAAAGCCGGTGATTATCGGATTGGCGGCCATGGAATCATACAAGACAGGAAAGCCTGTTAAAATAGAGGAGTAAACCGAAACGGTAAAATCAAAAGGTGACATTCCTCAATTAAAAGGGAATAGGTCCTGCCCGGTGGATGTGTGGACCCGTTGTCATATCAAAAGTGGACATTCCTCAACGAAAAGGAATACATCCTGCCAGGAGAGGTGTGTCCCCTCACCTTATCAAAAAAATATTGATAAAAAATAAGCCATGTGTTATACTACTAAACGAAATACGCACGCAGACGGATTCATAAAGAGTTGCCGAAAGGTACTTTGTGAAAATGAAGACTGCGGAGGTATTAAACGATAGGAGGTAGAAAAATGTCAGTTATTTCAATGAAACAATTGTTAGAAGCAGGTGTGCATTTCGGACACCAGACCAGAAGATGGAATCCAAAGATGGCGGAGTACATCTTTACCGAGAGGAACGGCATATATATCATCGATCTTCAGAAAACCGTAAAGAAGATTGAAGAAGCTTATATGTTCGTCAGGGAAGTGGCAATGAACGGTGAGGATGTATTGTTCGTTGGTACAAAGAAACAGGCTCAGGAAGCCATAAAGGAAGAAGCGGAAAGAAGCGGTCAGTTCTATGTTAACGCCAGATGGCTGGGTGGTATGCTCACTAACTTTAAGACCATCAGGAAGAGAATTGACAGGCTGAACCAGCTGCATGAAATGCAGGAAAACGGTGTATTTGATGTTCTGCCAAAGAAAGAGGTTATCAAACTCAAAAAAGAAATGGCGGATCTTGAAAAGAACCTAGGCGGAATCAAAAACCTTAAGAGACTTCCTGGCGCTATGTTTGTGGTGGATCCGAGAAAAGAAAGAAATGCCATTCTGGAAGCAAGGAAACTTGGTATACCTGTTGTGGCTATAGTTGATACAAACTGTGATCCTGATGAAGTAGATTATGTTATTCCAGGAAATGATGATGCCATCAGAGCCGTAAAATTGATTGCTTCCAAGATTGCTGACGCAATTATAGAAGGAAGACAGGGAGAACAGTTTATGGATTCTGAGACTGAAGCAGTTGCAAATCAGGAAGAAGAAGTTGTTGAAACGGTCACTGAAACTGTTGCAGAGTAAAGTTTAGCCGGTCTTCAGTCTTGAGAAGGCTGGGGCCGGCTTTATTGTGCCCCAAGAAGGGAAATCATGCTGAAAATGCCTGCTGCGGCGGAAAAGTCATGGCCAAAAGCAGACTTACATATTATAAGAAAAATCAGTTGACTGAATCCTGGATCAGTATATGAATAGAAGAGTTGAAGAATTTTAGAAATCAAATATGGATAATTTATATAATATAAATACACAAGTTTGGAGGAATTACAATGATTACTGCCGATATGGTCAAGCAACTTCGTGAGAGAACCGGAGCCGGTATGATGGATTGCAAGAAAGCGCTTACCGAAGCAAACGGTGATATGGAGAAAGCTATTGAAATACTCAGAGAAAAGGGATTGGCAGCAGCTGCCAAGAAAGCAGGAAGAATAGCTGCTGAAGGTATTGTTGATTCTTATATTCATGGTGACGGCAGGATAGGCGTGCTGGTTGAAGTCAATATCGAAACTGATTTTGCTGCAAAAAATGAAGAATTCAGAGCTTTCGTCAAAGATATTGCAATGCAGATTGCCGCAAGCAAACCTGAATATATAAGAAGAGAAGATGTTCCTGCTGAGGTAATTGAAAAAGAAAGGGAAATATTGAGAGCCCAGGCTCTTAATGAAGGCAAGCCTGCCAATATTGTAGACAGGATGGTGGAAGGCAGACTTGAAAAATTCTTTAAGGAAGTCTGCCTGTTGGAGCAGCCTTTCATAAAGGATCCGGATAAGACTGTACAACAGCTCTTAAATGAAAAGATAGCAACCATAGGAGAAAACATCAATATCAGAAGATTTGCAAGGTTTGAAAGAGGCGAAGGTATAGAGAAAAAAGAGGAGAACTTTGCTGAAGAGGTAATGAAACAGATAAAAGGGTGATTTAACAAAATAAAAGGGAACATATTTTTGTATGTTCCCTTTATTTTGGACATAAAAGGCCACCTGCGGAAAGAATGGTGCGAATAATAAGTAAAGCTATGGCAATAATTCTATTTGAACTCTAAAAACACTTACAGGCAGGACGAAAGACAATTCAAATAATTAACAGGGCAAGAAGGATTTTTGAATTTTATGTAGAAAAATAAATTAGGAGCGGGGGTAATACATAAATGCAAGCGCCTAGATACAAGAGAATTCTTTTGAAATTAAGCGGTGAAGCTCTGGCAGGGGATAAGAAACACGGCATAGATGAAAAACATCTCGGCGTAATTTCAGAAAAAATCAGCGAGATACACAAGATGGGTGTTGAAATTGCCATTGTTGTCGGAGGAGGCAACTTCTGGAGGGGAAGAAGCGGCAAGTCCATGGATCGCACAACGGCAGATCACATGGGGATGTTGGCAACGGTTATCAATGCATTGGCGTTGCAGGACGCACTGGAGTCAAGAAATATTCCGACCAGGGTGCAAACAGCCATTGAGATGAGGCAGATTGCAGAACCGTATATCCGGAGAAGAGCAGTAAGACACCTGGAGAAAAAGAGGATTGTCATTTTTGCTTGTGGCACCGGCAACCCGTACTTTACCACCGACACAACCACAGCCTTAAGAGCAGCCGAAATTGATGCAGAAGTTATACTGATGGCCAAGAATGTTGACGGCATATATGACAGTGATCCGGTTAAGAACCCTGAAGCCAAGAAATTTGACAGGCTTACATACATGGATATATTGAGCAATCGGTTGGGCGCTATGGATTCAACGGCCACTTCGCTTTGCATGGACAACAATATACCCATAATATTTTTTGGGCTTAATGATCCGGATAATATTGTAAAAGTTATTTTGGGTGAGAACATAGGTACCATTGTATCATAATAAAGGGAGGATGATTATGGTTAAGGACGATTATAAGCCATATGAGGAAAAGATGAAAAAAACCATCAGCGTGCTTAAGGAACAGTTGGCGGGTTTAAGGGCCGGCAGAGCCAATCCTGCGATATTGGACAAAATAACCATCGATTATTACGGAACACCTACTCCCATTAACCAACTGGGCAACATTTCTGTTCCTGAAGCCAGAATAATACTGATACAGCCATGGGATTTAAAGCTTTTAAAGGATATCGAAAAAGCGATCCAAAAGTCTGATATTGGCATAAATCCTAACAATGACGGAAAAGTAATCCGATTGGTCTTTCCGCCGTTATCCGAGGAAAGAAGAAAAGAGCTCTGCAAAGTGGCAAAAAAACATGGAGAAGAAGCCAAGATTGCTATTAGATCAATAAGAAGAGATGCAATGGAACAGTTCAAGAATATGAAGAAGAAGAGCGAGATTTCAGAAGATGATCTTAAAGTTGCAGAAAAGGACATGCAGAATTTAACTGATAAGTACATAGACGAAGTGGACAAGATAATAGAAGCAAAAGAAAAAGATATAATGGAAGTATAGGAGTTTATGTTCAAAATGGGCGATTGGAAAGCAGCAGAGAATAATGATCGGCCAACTGCGATTCCGGATGTGGCAGGTTTTGTTCTGGAAAAGGCGGAAAGGCTCCTGGAGGATTCAGGGGTAAGGATAAACACCGTAAAAATAATTACCCAGCCCAGAGAAAAAGACATAATTACAGATTATGATAAAAATTTCAGAGTTGTCAGAGTCATAACTCTGGATGAAAATACAGTAGAATTGCATGTATGTAAACCCCTCTAGTAATATGAGGGGTTATTTATTGGCCCATAAACCAGGTAAATACTGGCAATAACATATAGGCATTTAGCGGAGAAATAAAATGTGGAAAGGATAAAGTGGTTTTAATAATTTTACTTGTATATTATAATATTGCTGATAAGTCTTTTTTGAATGTAGGTTATATGGCAGTGGAGGAGAAAATATTGTTTTTTGGAAGATTATTAAAAAGGAAGAAACATGATATTGACTATAGCAGGTTACCGGAACATATAGCAATAATAATGGACGGAAACGGTAGATGGGCCAGGAAGAGGGGGTTGTCAAGAAGTGTTGGTCACAGGGAAGGGTCCAATACTCTTAAGAAGATGGTGGCTTTTTGTGAAGAGATTGGTATAAAACATCTGACGGTATTTGCCTTTTCCACGGAAAACTGGAAGAGGCCCAAAAGCGAAGTGGATGCTCTGATGTCACTGTTGAAAGAATACCTCAGGAATGCTGATAGGGAGCTGGCCGGGAAAAATGTCCGCATTAATGTCATTGGCGATATCAGCAGGTTATCTCCTGAAATCCAGAGCCTTACGAAAAAAGTGATGGAATCCACCAGGGCCAACACCGGCATGAATCTGAACATCGCGTTAAACTACGGGGGAAGAGATGAAATAATCAAGGCTGTGCAGAGTATAGCAAAAAAAGTTGCAGCAGGGGAAATAACTGCTGAGGGCATAGATGAAAAGACCCTATCGGCTCATCTTTATACTTCGGGGATACCGGATCCGGATCTGTTGATAAGGACCAGCGGGGAAAAAAGACTGAGCAACTTTCTCATATGGCAGAGTGCTTACAGTGAGTTCTGGTTTACTGATGTGCTTTGGCCTGATTTTAAAAAGGAAGACATGCTAGAGGCGATATCTGCATACCAGAAGAGAATAAGGCGGTTTGGGGGAATATAATTGATTAAGTCAAGAGATATTAGCTCAATGAAAACCAGGATAATCAGCGGAATAATCGGATTGGTACTGCTGTTTGCCGTTGTATTGTCAGGGAAACACATACTGGGCATTGGAATATTCATTTTGGCACTGATAGGGGTGCATGAGTTTTACAACGCAATTGAAAAAGCAGGATACAGGCCGATCAGGGCAATAGGCTACCTTTCATGCCTGCCCATATTGCTTATCGGGTTTGGTGTTAGTTTTAACAGGGTATATAATTATATAAACCTGTTCAAGTCAATTGTGTATTTTTCTTTGGGGTTATATGCTGTATTGGTTTTTTTGTTTACCATGACAATATTCCGGCATGACAGATATAACCTTGTGGATATTGCACTGACACTATTTGGTGCATTTTATGTAGCTTTTCTTTTTTCCTTTGTTCCGCTGACCTGGAATCTGGAAAACGGCAACTATTATATCTGGATGGTGTTCATAGGTGCTTTTGTGACTGATACCTTTGCATATTTTACAGGAATGTTTTTTGGAAAAACGAAGTTTTTACCTGCCATAAGCGCCAATAAGACTCTTGAAGGCTCAATAGGAGGAGTATTGGGCTGTACATTGGTTATGGTTCTGTATGGTATGTTTATGAATCAGAAAGGTCCTGAAAGTATAAACATACCATTATATCATTTTGTAATCCTCGGTATATTGAGCGGGACACTTTCCCAAATAGGCGACTGGGCCGCTTCTGCGATTAAAAGATACGTGAAGATAAAAGATTACGGCAAGATCATGCCGGGACACGGAGGGGTGCTGGACAGGTTTGACAGTATTCTTTTCATAGCACCTGTAGTTTATTTTTACTTGACTTTTGTAATATTAAAATGAGTATGGATTTGCCGGTCAGGACTGTTTTGGCTTAATTTACTGGTTGTCCGGATTCTCCGGGGCAACCGGGATTGAAAAGGGCAAGCACGATTCCGGCAGGCAATTGGCAACTGAAAATGGAGAAGCAGAAACATGGCTAAGAAAATTTCGATTTTGGGCTCAACCGGGTCAATAGGAGTGCAAACCCTGGATGTTGCCCGCAATTTGAAAATAGAGGTATTGGGGCTTACCACCAGTACAAATATAGAACTACTGGAAAAACAGGCAAGAGAGTTTCATCCCAGGGCAGTGGCGGTAGCTGATGAAAGGTTGGCGAATCTGCTGCATGAAAGGTTGAAGGATCTTGGCATTGAAGTGTACAGCGGTGTTGACGGTCTAAAAAAGGTGGCATCGCTGGAGGGCGTGGATACAGTAGTGTCATCCATAGTGGGGATTGCCGGTTTGCTTCCCACTCTGGAGGCGATTGAAAGCGGCAAGGATATCGCACTGGCTAACAAGGAAACACTGGTAACGGCAGGTTCCATTGTCATGTCCAGGGCAAAGAGCCGTGCAGTCAGGATTTTTCCGGTAGACAGCGAACACTCTGCCATTTTTCAATGCCTGGCAGCGAACAATGCAAATGAAGTTTCCAGGATATTACTGACAGCATCGGGAGGCCCTTTCAGGGGAAAGAGCTATGAGGAACTGGAAAATGTGAATCTGCAGCAGGCATTACAGCATCCCAACTGGAGCATGGGCAGCAAAATTACCGTTGATTCTGCCACCCTGATGAATAAAGGTTTTGAGGTCATTGAAGCCCGGTGGCTGTTTGATATGGATATTGCCAAAATAAAGGTTTTGATCCACCCCCAGAGCATAATACACTCAATGGTGGAATACTTGGACGGTTCAATAATTGCCCAGCTGGGACCGCCTGACATGCGCATCCCTATTCAGCTGGCTCTTACTTACCCTGAAAGAAAGACCAACAGTTTTTCCAGGCTGGATTTGCTGAAAATCGGCAAGTTGACTTTTGAAGAACCGGATTATGATGCGTTTCCATGCTTGAGGCTTGCTTTTGATGCCTTAAAGGCAGGAGGCACACTGCCGACGGTTTTGAATGCCGCCAATGAAATTGCAGTTAACTTGTTTTTAAAGCAAAGGATTGGATTTAATGATATTCCGAGGATCAATGAAAAGGTAATGGAATGCCATACATTGAATATTAGTCCAAGCATAGATGATATAATAGAGATAGACAGCTGGGCCAGAAAAAAAGCGATGGAACTGGCAGGGAGCTGCCAACCGATTACTGGAGGTAGTTTATGACAATATTGATAGCGATAATAGCATTAAGCTTTCTGATAATTGTTCATGAGTTTGGACATTTTATTGCAGCAAAGCTTTCCGGAATAAAAGTGGAGGAATTCTCCCTGTTTATGGGGCCGAAGCTTTTCAGCATACAACTTGGTGAGACTATGTATTCCATCAGGCTTATACCTATTGGCGGATATGTGAGGATGGAAGGGGAAGAGGAGTACTCGGAGAATGACCGGGCTTTCAATAAAAAGCCTATACCTTTCAGAATGGCCGTTATCATAGCAGGTCCTCTGATGAACCTGATAGTAGCGGTTTTGCTTGTGACAATCATATTTTCAGCCAGCGGTTTCAGTACAACGGAGATTTCAAGCATATCAACGGATTCACCGGCATATTCCGAGGGTATAAGGGAAGGCGACAGAATCATAAGATATAACGGCAAAAGGGTATATCACCCGTCCGATTATGTCCTGTTTTCCTATGTGCAAAGTAATGACCCTGTGGAATTGGAGATTAAGCGGGGCGATGAGACTTTCAGCGTAACTGTTACGCCAAAAGTAATGCCTGCCAAATCCAGCTATATCCTGGGATTTACCCCAAAGGAAAGCGATGGGGCGGAATCAAATGTGGTGGCATCGGTGGTCTCCGGTACTGATGCGGAGAAATCCGGATTAAAAGCCGGTGACAGGATAATAGGCCTGAATGACACAGTGATATCCAGCAGACAGGATATCGCAAAATTCATGGAAACGAACAAAGGGGCCCCGGTTCAGGTAACCGTGGAAAGGGGCGGGCAAAAAGTGACCCTTGAGATAACACCCGTCCTGCAGACCACACCTGAAACCAGGACTTTAGGCATAAACGGTTTTAAAGCTTCCCGGGGGGGCCTGCTGGAAAACATAAAACAATCGGTTATATATAATTACTCCACCGCAAGAAGCGTATACTACTCTATTCTGTTCCTGGTACAGGGAAAAGTGTCAGCAACTGAACTGATGGGACCGGTGGGAATTGTGACGACTATAGGTGACACTGTGCAGATGAGTCCTACATTTATGGATAAGTTGCTGAACCTTTTTGCCATATCATCTATGATAAGTGTTAATTTGGGCATCATGAACCTGATTCCGTTCCCGGCACTGGATCGAAGCAAGCTGGTAATTCTCATAATAGAAGCAATAAGAAGAAAGGCTTTGCCACCGGAAAAGGAAGCGATGATATCCATGGTGGGGCTGGTGCTTCTGTTGCTGCTCATGATTTTTGCAACTTCCAATGATATAGCGAGAATGCTCGGCGCCGGTTGATTCCGCCTTGTGAATCAGTGCCATGTTTTCATGGTAAGGCATTGGGACAGGGAATGATTCCGGTATTGTGAAATTCCTGGGGGCTTTTCTCCGGAAGTTTTGCATACCGGAATAATATTAGGAAAGAGGGTTATTTAGTGAACAGCAGCTATATAAAACGCAGGGCCACAAAGAAAATAAGAGTGGGGGACGTTTTTATCGGAGGGGATGCTCCGATAACCGTCCAGTCCATGACGAATACCGATACACGGGATGTAAAAAGCACAATAGAACAGATCAAGAGGCTTGAGGAAGCCGGATGTGATATAGTCAGGGTAGCTGTGCCGGATAATGAAGCAGCTTCCGCCATAGCAGACATCAAGAAAGCAATCAGGATACCATTGGTAGCAGACATTCATTTTGATTACCGTCTTGCCCTGGTCTGCATGGAGAACGGTGCGGATAAAATCAGGCTCAACCCGGGTAACATAGGAGGCCGGGAAAGGGTGAGAGCTGTGGTGGATCAGGCAAAGGCAAGGGGCATACCCATACAAATCGGAGTAAATTCGGGTTCGGTTGAAAAAAGCATCCTTGAAAAATACGGAGGTGTCACTCCTGAGGGAATGGTGGAGAGCGCCCTGAACCATGCAAGAATTCTTGAGGATCTGGATTTTGATCTTATAGTTATTTCTTTAAAAGCTTCCAGCGTACCCATGACAATTGCAGCCTATCGTTTGATGTCGGAGAGGTCCCGCTATCCCCTGCATATAGGAGTGACGGAAGCCGGGACGGTCAGAATGGGTACGATAAAGTCTTCCATAGGCCTGGGCTGCCTGTTGGCAGAGGGCATTGGGGACACCATGAGAGTATCCCTCACCGGCGACCCTGCGGAGGAAGTAAAGGTAGGCCAGGAGATATTAAGATCCCTTGGACTCAGAACAGGCGGTGTGGACTTGGTATCCTGTCCAACCTGCGGAAGATGTCAGATTGATCTGATAAACATTGCCAATGAGGTGGAAGAAAGGTTAAAGTCCATAAAAAAGAACATTAAAGTGGCTGTTATGGGTTGTGCCGTAAACGGGCCGGGCGAGGCAAGGGAAGCGGATATAGGAATAGCAGGGGGAAAAGGTGAGGTGCTTTTGTTCAAAAAAGGACAGATCATCAGAAAAATTCCTCAGGACAGAGCTGTTGAGGAACTGATGGCAGAAATTGAGAAAAGTTTTTAGCCTGGCAAAAAGCTGCTGAGTTCAGGCCAATTTTATACAGCGTTTCATAAACATATCTTGTATCAACCAATGATGAAGTTAAAAGGGGTAGTTCAAAGTGCAGAATGTAGCAATTGATAACAGGAAACTGCTGGAGTTGTTCCCTGAAACAGAACTGGGACAGGATTTGCAAACTGTTTTTGAAAGCCTGCAGATACAGAGTATAAATGTCTATAAAAAATCCAGAAAGCTTGAAATGTTTACAAAAAGCAGGAAGTTTATACCGGCCAATGCCATATCCACCCTGGAAAAGCTGTTTGCAGATACCTTTAAACTTGAGTCTGTAAACATAAAAGTAAAATTTGACATGGACATGCCTCTGGAAAAGAAGCTGGAAATGTACTGGGATGATATACTCCATATGGCTGGCTGCAGGCTGGCCATGTGCAAGGGAATTTTAGCGGACAGCAACTGGGAACTGGTTGACAAAAAACTTATAATACATTTGAGGACCAAGGGGGAAAAGATCCTGAAAAGTCAGGCTTGCGATAACCTGATCGAGGAGATTGTTGATGAATGCTTTTCCTGTAAACTCAGGGTGGAATTTGTTGACTGTGAAATGGATGAAAAGCTGAAGGATGAATATGACAAACAGAAATCCGAGGAAGAAACAAAGATTATAAACGATGTCATAGCAACCTCCTCTGTGGCGGAGAATGGTTCCGGCTACAAAACTTCATCGAAATCCAAAAAAGGTGCCCAGTCGGATAATGTAATCCTGGGCAAGGACTTTAACGACAGCATCATAAAAATGTCGGAAGTTACGCAGGATTCCGGCAAGGTGGCAATCTGCGGGGAGATATTCAGCGTTGAATTCAAGGAAATAAGGGGAGAACGCTATTTATGCACTTTTGACATCACCGACAAGACCAACTCCCTTACAGTTAAGTTTTTCATTAAAAAAGATGATTATGATCTTATTAAGGATCTGGTGAAAGAAAAAGCATATGTAAAAGTCCGTGGAGAAGTGCAGTATGACTCATACGCGAGAGAATCAGTGATAATGGCCCGTGACATTGTTGAGACGGAAAAGCCGTTCAAAATGGATACAGCGGAAGTAAAAAGGGTGGAGCTTCATTTGCATACTCAGATGAGCGCAATGGATGGAGTGACACCGGCGGCTGAGCTGGTGAAGAGGGCTGCAAAATGGGGACATAAGGCAATCGCCATAACCGATCACGGTGTGGTGCAGGCTTATCCGGATGCCTACAGCACAGCAAAGAAAGAGAACATTAAAATAATATATGGTGTTGAAGCATATCTGCTGAACGACAAGACACCCATGGTATATAACCCCAAAAACCAGTCATTGGATGACGCTTTTGTGGTTTTTGACATAGAAACTACAGGATTGAACCCCGATAAGGACAGGATAACCGAGATTGGAGCGGTTAAGGTGGAAGGAGGGAAGATAACGGGCAGGTTCAGTACCTTTGTCAATCCGGAAACTCCAATACCACCTCACATAACCAAGCTCACGGGCATAACTGATGATATGGTGAAGGATGCTCCTGTTATAGGTGAAGCCCTTGAGGATTTTCTGCAATTTTCCGAAGGATGTGTTATGGTGGCCCACAATGCTGAGTTTGATATCAGCTTCATCAGACATGAATGCCGGGTTCGTGGTAAAAACACAGACTTTACGGTTTTGGACACTTTGCAGCTGTGCAGAAATCTTTTCCCTGAACTGGGCAGGTACAAGCTTAACATTGTGGCCAAGCATCTGGGAGTGACGCTGGAAAACCACCATCGGGCCGTGGATGACTCAAAGGCTACGGCGGATATTCTGCTGGTATGTTTTGAAAAGCTGAGGGAAAAAGGGATACAAACCCTGAAAGACATAAATACCGCCTTTGAAGGAAACTATGACTATACAAAGGCGCCTACGTATCATGCCGTAATACTTGTGCGAAACACGGTAGGGTTAAAGAATCTGTACAAGTTAATATCAAGATCCCATCTGGATTATTTCCATAAAAAGCCAAGGGTTCCCAGAAAACTGTTTATGGAACACAAGGAAGGATTGATCATAGGATCGGCCTGTGAGGCCGGAGAGCTGTACACAGCCATAATAAACGGGAAACCTGAAGAGGAAATAGAACAGATTGCATCCTTTTACGATTATCTGGAGATACAGCCCCTGGGAAACAACCGTTTTTTGATAGACAACGGAAAGGTCAGCTCTGAAGAAGAACTGAAGAACATAAACAGAAAGATAGTTGCCCTCGGGGAAAGGCTTAACAAACCGGTGGTGGCCACATGTGACGTCCACTTCATGGATCCGGAAGATGAGGTGTTCCGCCGTATCCTCATGGCAGGACAGGGTTATGATGACGCTGACAGACAAGCTCCGTTATACTTCAGGACAACGGATGAGATGCTGGATGAATTCAGTTACCTGGGGCCGGAAAAGGCTTATGAAGTGGTGGTTACCAATACAAATCTGATAGCGGATATGGTGGAGGATGTTCCTCCGGTGTTGCCCGGAACCCACCCACCAAAAATAGAGGGGGCTGAAGAAGAGATCAGGAATCTGGCGGAGAGCAGAGCCAGGGAATTGTACGGCGACCCCTTGCCACAGATAGTCAGGGAACGGTTGGATAAAGAATTGAACTCGATAATAAAAAACGGCTTTGCTGTTATGTACCTTATAGCCCAGAAGCTGGTGCACAAGTCCTTGAGTGACGGTTATCTGGTAGGTTCAAGGGGATCGGTTGGTTCATCCTTTGTAGCAAATATGACAGGTATAACGGAAGTTAACTCCCTGCAACCCCATTATCTGTGTGAAAACTGCAAACATTCGGAATTTATCACTGACGGCAGTGTGGACTGCGGATTTGATCTGCCGGATAAAAACTGTCCCGTATGTGGGACAAAAATGAAAAAGGACGGGTATGATATTCCTTTTGAAACCTTTTTGGGTTTTGACGGAGACAAGGAACCGGACATAGACCTGAACTTCTCCGGAGAATACCAGCCTGTCATACATAAGTATACGGAAGTTTTATTTGGAGAAGGCCATGTTTTCAGGGCAGGAACGATCAGCTCCGTCGCGGAGAAGACAGCTTATGGATTTGTCAAGAATTATCTTGATGAGAGGGGTATTGTTGCTACCAATGCAGAGATAAACAGGCTGGTCAAGGGCTGTACCGGTGTAAAGAGAACAACGGGACAGCATCCGGGAGGAATAATGATAGTGCCGCGGGATAAAGAAATATATGATTTTTCTCCGATACAGCGCCCGGCGGATGACCCGGAATCTGAAACCATAACCACCCATTTTGACTACAACTTCCTGCATGGCAGCATACTCAAGCTTGACATACTGGGACATACAGTGCCTACGACCATTCGCATGCTGCAGGATTTGACGGGAGTTGAGCCAACCAAGATACCGCTGGATGATAAAAAGACCATGCAGCTTTTTAACAGTACCGAACCGTTGGGGGTTACCCCGGAGGATATCGGAAGCCCGGTGGGTACTTTTGGGATACCTGAGTTTGGTACCGATTTTGCCATAGGAATGCTGGTGGATACCAAACCAAAGACTTTTTCGGATCTTATAAGGCTTTCAGGGCTTTCCCACGGTACCGACGTGTGGCGCGGAAATGCCCAGGATATAATAAGAAACAATATTGCGACCCTTTCCGAGTGCATATGCTGCCGTGACGACATAATGCTGTATCTGAAATATAACGGACTTGACCCCAAGATGTCTTTCAAGATAATGGAGGATGTGCGGAAAGGAAAAGGATTGAAACCGGAATATGAGCAGGCGATGAGGGAAAATAATATACCGGAATGGTATATCGAATCATGCAAGAAAATAAAATACATGTTTCCGAAAGCCCATGCTGCGGCATATGTCATGATGGCTTTCAGAATAGCGTGGTTTAAGGTATACTATCCTGAAGCCTTTTATGCCACATATTTTACAGTGTCGGTGGATGATTTCGATGCGGAAATCATGACCCATGGGCGGGACAGGGTCATAAACAAGCTCAGGGAGCTGGAAAGAAAGCAGAAAGACAATACGATATCACAAAAGGAAAAAAGCATGATAACCATGCTGGAAGTGGTAAATGAGATGTATGCCCGGGGCATTAACCTGCTGCCTGTGGATTTATACCATTCGGATGCTTTGAAGTTTCAGGTTACAAAAGACGGAATAAGGCCGCCTTTTGTCGCCCTGCCAGGTTTGGGCGGAGCGGCCGCGCAAAACATTGCTGAAGCAAGAAAACAGGGAGAGTTTTTGTCAATAGATGATTTGCGGATAAGAGGAAAAGTAGGCAAAGGCGTGCTGGAAATACTGCAAAATCACGGATGTCTGGAAGGACTGCCGGAAAGCAACCAGTTGAGCTTTTTTTAAGATAAGGCTTTTTAATAAAAATTAGTTTAATAAATTGTTGATAAATGTAAACAATAATGATATAATAATGTTGTTGTGTTAAACAAATAGCATTTAATTGCAAAGAGTGGGTGTCTCCCACTCTTTCGCATTATTTATGTAATTGGCTGTTTGAGAGACATGGAGTTATGGAGGAATGTATGAAAAGAAATATCGAGGAACAAGTAACAAAAATTGTTTTACCGGTAGTGGAAAAGCACAATTTTGAGTTGGTGGATGTTGAATATATAAAGGAAGGGCCTTATTGGTACTTGAGAATATATATAGATAAACCCGGAGGAATTACAATCGATGATTGCCAGATTGTAAGCGAAGAAATTGATCCTCTCATTGACAAGATGAATATCATAGAGCAGAGTTATTTTCTGGAGGTGTCTTCACCGGGTCTGGATCGGCCGCTAAAAAAGGACAGGGATTTTGAAAGGTTTAAGGGCGAGCCTGTGCAGGTAAAGCTTTACAGCCCGATTGAAGGCAAAAAGGTTTTTGAGGGCGAGCTTGTAGGCCTAGTAGACAATAAAATTGCAATAAAGATAGATGAAGATAAAACTGTCGAATTTGAAAGAGAAAAGGTTTCCTCTGTAAGACGGGTTATTATTTTTTAGTAAATATCATATAGGGAGGTTGTTGGGAAAAATGAGTGCGGAATTAATCCATGCACTGGAACAGTTGGAAAAGGAAAAAGGTATCAATAAGGAGACTTTGATAGAAGCTATAGAGGTGGCGCTGATAACGGCATATAAAAAGAACTTTGGCTCAACCCAAAATGTAAGGGTTAGTATTGACAGTCAAACGGGCGAAGTGAAAGTTTTTGCACTTAAAAAGGTTACTAGCAATCCTCAAAATGATCAAACAGAGATTTCTCTGGAGGAAGCCAGAAAGATAGACAGTAAGCTGGAGGAAAACGATATAGCCGAGATAGAGGTTACACCGAGGAAGTTCGGACGGATAGCAGCTCAGACGGCAAAACAGGTAGTTGTGCAGAGGATAAGGGAAGCTGAAAGAGGAATTATTTTTGATGAGTTTTACAATAAAGAAAATGACATTGTGACAGGAATTGTACAAAGAATGGAGAAAAAAAATGTTATAATAGATCTGGGAAAAGCCGAAGCCTTGCTTACGCCTAATGAGCAGACTCCGGGAGAAGAATATGTATTCAATACAAGGATAAAAGCATATATACTGGAAGTCAAGAAGACGACGAAAGGTCCACAGATTTTGGTTTCAAGAACGCATCCCGGTTTGGTGAAAAGGCTGTTTGAGCTGGAGGTTCCGGAAATACATGACGGCATAGTGGAAATAAAGAATATTTCCCGAGAGCCCGGTTCCAGGACGAAAATAGCCGTATATTCCAAGGATGACAACGTGGACCCGGTTGGTGCATGTGTCGGGCAGAAAGGCACCCGCGTTCAGGCTATAGTGAATGAACTCAGGGGAGAGAAAATTGATATAATAAAGTGGAGCACAAATCCTGAGGAGTTTATATCAAACAGTTTGAGCCCGGCAAAGGTGATAAGGGTAGATATTAACGAAGAGGAAAAATCAGCGAAGGTAGTGGTTCCGGATTATCAACTTTCTCTGGCTATAGGAAAGGAAGGGCAGAATGTGCGCCTGGCTGCAAAACTGACCGGATGGAAAATTGACATAAAGAGTGAATCTCAGCTGCGAACCAAGATTGAGCAGGATCTATTGAATTTTGATGAAAACTATGTGCATGAGGATGATGAGTTTTCAGAAAATTAGAATGATTGGGGTGTTATAATGGTAAAGCAGAAGAAGATTCCAATGAGAATGTGCCTCGGATGTCAGGAGATGAAACCGAAAAGGGAATTGATAAGGGTAGTGAAGAACAAGGAAAATGAAATTTCCATAGATTTCGTTGGTAAAAAGCCAGGAAGAGGTGCATACATATGCAGGGACCTATCCTGCTTTAAGAAAGCAAGAAAGGAAAAAAGACTGGAGAAAGCTTTCGGAACCCCCATCAGTGAAGAAATATACAATGCTTTACAGGAACAGCTGGAGGGAAGCAATGACCAATAGGATATATTCCTTTATTGGGCTGGCTATGAAAGCCGGAAGGCTGGTATCCGGTGAGTTTGCGTGCGAAAAGGCTGTGAAACAGGGCAGGGCATGCCTTGTCATAGTGGCGGAAGATGCTTCGGAAAACACAAAAAAGGTTTTTGGGGATATGTGTGAGTATAGAAAACTTCCTATACGGTATTTTGGAATCAAGAGTCTGCTGGGGAGTTGTATCGGAAAGGAGACTAGGGCGGTAATAGTGATTTTGGATAAAGGTTTTTCTGATAGGTTGATGAGTATGATAGATAATGCGGATGCACAAGGTGGGGGTGATAAGCTTGGAAAAATATAGGGTTTATGAGTTGGCTAAGGAGTTAAATACCACAAGCAAGCGGTTGATAGAGAAACTGGCCGAGATTAATATTACGGTTAAGAATCACATGAGCCTTTTGACTGAGGAAGAGGTTGAAGCTTTATACAATCATGTGGGTGTGATCCGACGAGACAGTGACAAAAAGGCTGATGTTGAGGAAAAGAAATCTCCTCCTGCGGTGCAGCCCAAAACTGAACCAACAAAAGAAGCAAAAAATGCACCAAGGATCATTAGAAAAACTGAAATAATTATCGATACCAAAAACGACGCAGGTGATGAATCAGACCTGAAAGGTAATAAGAAAGGCTTTGGCAAGGGCCAGGATCGATCAGGACAAAAAAGACACAGCATAATCAGAACGGCTGATTCCAATTCCGGCCTGAGACCTGGCTTTGTTAGAGATACCAGGCCTGTTTATCAAAAGGGTGTAGTGCCTGTGACTAAAGTTGAAGACAAGGAAGATAAAAAGGAAGAAAGGAAAGAAACTCTAAAAACCCTGGAAAAAGGACTTGCAAAGGATGCAGTAAAGGATACCGGGAAGGATACCGTAAAAGATACTGTGAAAGATACAGCAAAAGATACCGTTAAAGATGCTGCAAAAGATACAGCAAAAGATGCTGTTAAGGATGCTGCAAAGGATGCGGCAAAGGAAACCATTGTCAAAAGCTCTGATGATTTAACAGCAAAGGGACCGACAAAAGAGCCTATTCAGGAAACAATAAATGTACAGAAAAAAACGGAGATCAAACAGGAGGAAAAGACTGTAAGCCATATGGAGCAAACAAAAGCAGATGAGGTTGAACCAAAGGCAACCCCAATTGAAGAGCAAAAATTTTCTGAAACTGTTACGCAAGAACCGGAAAATAAAAATAAAGATGAGAAAGCAGAGCAGAATATGGTAACAACTAAAAGTAAAGAAACGGAAATGTCAAATGCGGTTGCTGACGCCAACAGGGAGAATAAAACCAGCGAAAAAAGTGCAAACAAAGTTGTGGGTGAAACCGGTACCGAGCCCCGCAAGGAAACAGCCCCCAGGAACCAGGGTGAGCAAAAGACCAAGGAAGATTTTAAAAATCAGAACAACAAATTTCATAATAACAAGGCACAAGGCGATCGCCAGAAAGACGGGGGCAGGGGGCAAGGCGACAAGCAGCAAAAGGATGACGGTCAGAAAACTCATCACGGTAACCGTCAGCATGCAGGTTTTAAGGGCCAGAATGATAATCAGCGCGCAGGCGGCTTCGACAAGCAGGGCTCAAAGACAGGCATGAATAAGAATCAAGGCTCACAGCGGGCAGCATCAAAGTCTTTGGAAATACCAAAACCTGATATGTCCTTGGTTCATGATGATGAGATTAATTCTCAACGCAACGAGAGCAGACGGGAGTTCCAGAACAAAGACATAGACAAGGGTGCAAAGCGCGAACAAAGAAGAGAATTGCCGAAAAACCAGGTTGCTGCCGGAAGGACCAAAAAAGTTAAGCCCATAAAAGTCGGACTGGGAGATAAAAACGTATCAGAGATTCTTTCTGACGACTTTGTCTTGGATGACGAGTTATACGGAGACGGCGTAAAGAAGCCTAAAAAGCCGACAAAACCGAAGAAGGAGAATAAAACCGAGAAAGCAGCTGATAAAGTTGACAAAGCCGATGCTCAGAAGAATGTTCCTCATAAGGCTGTGCTGACGTCCATTACAATTCCTGAAAGCCTAACAGTCAAAGAATTGGCGGAAGCATTGAAGAAGACGGCTACCGAAGTAATAAAGAAGCTCATGAGCCTCGGTGTTATGGCTACACTAAATCAGACCATTGACTTTGATACGGCGTCAATTATTGCCGATGAATTTGGTGTTAAAGCTGAAAAAGAAGTAGTGGTTACTGATGAGGATATATTGTTTGATGACAGTGAAGATGATCCGAAAGATCTTGTGCCGAGGCCTCCTGTAGTAGTGGTGATGGGTCATGTGGATCATGGCAAGACATCACTGCTGGATGCAATAAGAGAGGCAAATGTTACAGAAAGAGAAGCCGGTGGCATTACACAGCATATCGGCGCTTATATGGTCACCGTCAACAACAGAAACATTACGTTTTTGGATACACCGGGTCACGAAGCTTTTACAGCCATGAGGGCAAGGGGAGCGCAGGTAACCGATATAGCCATCCTTGTGGTTGCGGCAGATGACGGGGTAATGCCCCAGACCGTAGAGGCAATAAACCATGCAAAAGCCGCCAATGTTACAATAATTGTCGCAATCAACAAGATAGATAAACCCGGTGCCAATCCTGAAAGAGTGAAGCAGGAACTCACAGAGTATGGCCTTGTGCCTGAAGAGTGGGGTGGGGACGTTATCATGGTCCCTGTATCGGCAAAGCAAAGAACAAACATTGATCAATTGCTGGAAATGGTGCTGCTTACTGCTGACATACTGGAGTTGAAAGCAAACCCCAACCGGCAGGCAAAGGGTACCGTAATAGAAGCAAAGCTGGATAAAAACCGCGGTCCTATAGCGACAATGCTGGTGCAGAGAGGTACACTTAAGCTCGGGGATTCGGTTGTAACCGGGACTACCGTTGGCAGAATAAGAGCAATGGTGGATGATACGGGACGCAGGATTAAAGCCGCAGGACCATCCACGCCGGTAGAAGTTCTAGGGTTACCGGATGTACCTGAAGCAGGAGAGATCTTTTATGCAATAGAAGACGAAAAGGTCGCCAAACATCTGGCTGAAAAGAGGAAGGAAGAACTTAGAGAGCGGCAGTTGAAAGCTACTGCCAAGGTCTCCCTGGATGATCTTTTTAATCAGATTAAGGAAGGCAAGGTCAAGGAGCTTAACATAATAGTAAAAGCGGACGTACAGGGTTCAGTGGAGGCTCTGAAGCAGTCCCTTGAGAAGCTGAGCAATGATGAAGTAAGAATTAAGATCATACATGGAGCGGTTGGTGCGATAAACGAATCGGATGTTACCCTGGCTCAGGTATCCAATGCCATTATCATAGGTTTCAACGTGAGACCCGGGGCTAATGTTGCTGAAGCTGCCGAAAATGCAAATGTCGATATAAGGCTGTACAGGGTAATATATGATGCCATAGATGATATTAAGGCGGCCATGAAAGGTATGTTGGAGCCGACATATAAGGAAGTTGTCCAGGGACATGCGGAGGTAAGGCAGATTTTCAAGGTTTCCAGCGTAGGTACCATTGCAGGATGCTATGTTACGGACGGTAAGATTGTAAGAAATTCCGAAGCAAGGCTGATAAGAAACGGAATAGTGGTCTATGAGGGGAAACTGGCATCCCTCAAGAGATTTAAGGATGATGTCAGGGAAGTTGCCCAGGGCTATGAGTGCGGTATGTCTCTGGAAAGATTCAATGACATCAAGGAAGGCGACATCATTGAGTCTTACGTGATGGAAGAAATCAAGAGGTAAATGATAAATTGGTTTTGATTTGCAGAAAATAGATTGAGAATTGTGAAATGTGAATGGTTCTGCAGGGACCCCATTCTATGTTTCCAGTTCTCAATTGTTTTAAGGGAGTGTTATTATGGTTGACAGGATAAACAGAATCTCGGAAGAAGTGAAAAGGGAAGTCAGCAACATTATCAGGAGTGAACTTAAGGATCCGAGGCTTCCTTCCATGGTTAGTGTTGTTTCGGCCAATGTTACAAAGGATCTGAGATATGCCAAGATTTATGTGAGCGTGTTGGGTACGGACGAGGAAAAGAAAAGCGCGATGCAGGCTTTAAAAAGTGCATCAGGATTCATCCGCAGGGAGGTTGGCCGCCGCGTGCAGCTTCGGTATACCCCTGAACTGCATTTTGAGCTGGACACTTCAATAGAGCACGGCGTGTATATAACCAAATTGATAAATGAGACGGTGAAAGAAGATGATAAGGGAGATAATCAACGCTATAAGGAAGGCCAATAGAATTGCCATCCTCCCCCATGTATCGGCAGACGGTGACGCACTGGGGTCAAGCCTGGCTCTGGGTCTCGCACTGAAAAGGATCGGAAAGGATATACGGGTATATATAGAGGAAAAAATCCCCATGATTTATGATATGCTGCCCGGACAGGATATGCTTGTGGTATATGGGAACGGGTGCATTGCTGATGCGGATGATGAATCCGGCTCCATTGATTGCCGTGGGGAAAAAGACGGGAACAACATGGCTTTTGATTTGGCTATAGCCATAGATACCGGTGATGTGGAACGCCTTGGGAAAAGGGTCAGTATATTTGATACTGCCCAAAATTCCGTAAATATTGATCATCACCATACCAACACGGAATTTGCCGGTATCAACTACGTTGATACGCAAGCTTCGGCTGTAGGTGAAATCGTATATCAATTAATTAAAGATATGGGGCTGGAAATGGACGCTGATATTTCCACCAGCCTTTATGTTGCAATATCCACCGATACGGGAGGATTCAGATACAGCAATACAACACCTGCAACCCATAGAATTGCAGCAGACCTGGTGAACAACGGCATTGATGTGGCGGAAATTTCACAGAAAGTTTTTGATTCCACCACCTTTTCCAAGGTCAGGCTTATGGGAGAGACAATAAGCTCATTGGAGCTGCTGAATGACGGAAAGGTTGCCTTCAGCGCAATAACAAAAGATAAAATGGAAAAGTTGGGAGCTACGGAAGAGGATTGTGACGGGTTGGTAAACATTGGAAGGAATATCGTCGGTGTAGAAGTGTCTGTATTTTTAAGGCAGAAACAAGACGGCTCGGTTAAGGCCAACCTGAGATCAAAGAATTATGTGGATGTGGCCGCCGTGGCAAAAATGTTTGGCGGCGGAGGACACAAGAGAGCTGCGGGATTTACTTCCGAAGAGGGAATTGAAGATGTCAGGGACAAAGTTTTGAATGTAATTGGGGAAATGTTGAAATGACTGACGGAAACATAAACGGTATTTTAAATGTGTTGAAGCCGCCCGGCATGACTTCTTTTGATGTTGTAGCCAATCTGCGCCGCATCCTGAAAGTAAGAAAAATAGGGCATACCGGGACCCTGGATCCCGGAGCGGTAGGGGTGCTGCCGGTGTGCATAGGCAATGCCACGAAAGCTATCGAGTTTATGACTGAAAAGGACAAGGTATACAGGGCGGAACTGAAACTGGGGATCAGTACCGATACGCAGGATATAACCGGAGAGGTTATAGAAACCAAGGATATTAACGTGACCAGGGAGCAAATACGGGATGCCGTAATGAGCTTTGTGGGAGATTACAGCCAGATACCTCCCATGTATTCGGCAATTAAAATAAACGGGCAGAAACTGTATGATCTTGCCAGAAGCAGCATTACCATTGAAAGAGAACCCAGAAATGTCAAAATATATTACATTAATATAATTGATATTTCGGAAGACGGCAGCGTCCTTTTTGACGTGGCCTGCTCAAAGGGTACATATATAAGGACCTTATGCGCGGATATAGGTGACAGGCTGGGATGCGGCGGATGCATGTCCTTTCTTATCAGGCTGAAATCAGGACCTTTTGATATAGCGTCATCCCTTACTTTTGATGAGATCATGGAGTTATATACCAATGGGCATCTTGAGGAGAAGATGTTTCAGGCGGATAAGGTTTTTGATGATTTGGATGAGATAATTCTGAAGAAACCCGATGTAACCAGGATTGTTAACGGTGCCGGTGTCAGGGTATATAAAAGAAGTGTAAGACCCGGCATGCAGTATAGGGTATACGATGAAAACCACAAATTTGTGGCTTTGGGAGTGACCAGCGCCATCGGAGATGCGGTAGTGCTGAAATCAAAAAAACTATTTCTTACGTGAGGGATATGATGAGGGTTATATATGGCAAGAAAGATGAATTTACAGCTGACACATATACCGGGGTAGGGTTGGGCAACTTCGACGGACTTCATGTAGGACACATGACATTGATAAATACCCTTATGGAAGAGTGTCGGAAAACCAATCTGAAGTCAATGGTTTACACTTTTGAAAATCATCCTGAGAATATATTGAAAAAAGAACTGACAACTCCTTTGCTTACAACGGTCAGGAAAAAGGTATCCCTGCTGGGAGAAACCCCTCTGGATTATCTTTATTTTGATACCTTTGATGAAACTTTTTCAAGAATGGACCCTGAAGAGTTCGTAAAAGCGGTATTGATGGACAAGCTGAATGCGAAGCTGGTTGTAGCCGGTTTTAACTACAGGTTCGGATACAGGGGCGGCGGGGATACGGAAATGTTAAAGGAACTGGGAGATAAATATGGATTCAAAGTGATAATAATCCCGCCGGTTATGGTAGATGATCAGGTAGTGAGCAGCACCCTGGTAAGAAATGAACTGGCAAAAGGCAGAATGGACAATGTCACGAAGTATCTGGGCAGGCATTACTCCCTAACCGGGCAGGTATGCGGGGGAAAGCATATAGGAAATACCATCGGATTTCCCACTGCCAACATAGACCCGGAAGACTACCTTATAATGCCAGGATATGGTGTTTATGTAACAAAAACGCTGCTGGACGGGGTTTTGCATGGCAGCGTTACCAATATAGGAATAAAGCCGACTTTCGGAGACGAAAAAAGGCCCACGGTGGAGACCTATATACTGGACTTTGATAGGAACATATACGGTAAAGACATAGAGGTGTTCTTCCTTAAAAGATTAAGGGAAGAAATGAAGTTTGGCAGTGTGGATGATCTGGTAAATCAAATGAATGAGGATGTACGAAATGCAAGGGAATACCTGGCCGTCAACGGGTAAAGACATTCAGGCGGCAGCATAAGAAGCATACAAGGAGCGACATGAGGGTGAATGAATATACCAGGACAAATGCCCTTGCTCAGGGAATACTATAAGGATGGGGTTATCGAGTACATATATGATGAAAGAAAAGACAAACGTGCAACCCTTATAATGAAGTACCTGGATAACAGTCTGACCCTGGAGGATTTGCATGGAAATGTTCCCGGTTTGGACAAGAGCAATAAAGCTACCTTGGGTCAACTAATCCTCAAACTGCAGGCGGAGAAGTAGAGATGAAAGCATTTTTCACCCTTGAAGACTGGAAAAAACAGGACAATTTGCCGGAAGACACTTATGCCGCAGAAAGCATCGAGGGTCTTGACCGGGACAAGAATCTCGGTTTGTTCAGGCGGGGAAATGATATATATACCGGCGGATATAACGGCATATGCTACCTTTTGAAAAATAACATGGCATATGACTACAACACCATAATAAAAGTAAAACCAAGGTTCCATGTGGATATGGATGAAATGATATCCACCATCGTCGAGGATGATGAATTTGAGGCATATCTGTTTGAATCGGGCAAAAAGACGGCGATTCCCTGGAAGACAGCGAGCTTGTAAAATTTTATGATAAACAGCCCATGATAAAAACGGAGGATCCCTTTGTATCAAGTGCCAGCATACTGTTTTCCATACAATTCATTCTTTCTGTGAAGATGCTGTGCATGAAGCCTCTGTACCGAACGATGGAAAAGCAGGAAAGCAATTTCACCGGAAAGGTAAAGGGCAAAATTCTGATAGGGAAAAACATAAAGTACAATACTTCAAGAGCGAGGAATGAGCGTATTTACTGCCAATATGGGATCTCTTTGTACCATTGAGCGTAAAAAGGACTCTTAAGTTTTATAAGACAATTGCGAGATTCTAAACAAATTCTGCTCCTTAGGGCGAAACAGCATATAATTTTAATCTTTTCAGAATGGTATTCGGTTATTCAATAAGTGGAGATTTGCACAAAGACAAAGGATTATGTAAACTAAATGAAAATGTCAAGGCAATTATCAATTATAGTTTTATGTAGACAAAGAAAGTGGAACCCTGGAATATGGATTTTCAATATGAGGACAGCATACAAACCATATGATTATAAATCAAAAGCAAATTAAGGGGGAATAATGATGCAAAAACAAGACGGTTACAATGTGGAAAGGGCGCATAAAATGAATTTGGCGCTTACTGTTCTGATAGCGCTGATCTTCTCAGTACAATCCTTTTTAATCCAGGGATTTGATACTGGAATGAAAAATGCACTGTTAAGCTCCATAGTCATCATTCTTGCAATAGTTAATTATTTTCTTCCGATGGTAAAATACTTAAAGGGGCTTATATTTGCAATGATACCGGGCGCTGTTACTTGCGCCATGTTTTATTTTGACAAGTTCGCGATCAACAAGCATTACATTTTGCTGGCATCCGTAGCAATGTCAGCGCTGTATTTCAAAAGGGAACTCATCATGATATATGCATTAATCATAAATGTAATGCTTGTGGCGGCATATATATTAAAACCGGGAAATGTCGTTGGTTCGGCGGCAGATGCAAGCAGTTTTGTTTCAATACTTGTGATTTTGGACGGAATTATCGTACTGCTTCACTATCTCACCAAGTGGGGAAAGCAAGTGGTAAATGATGCATACAGCAAGGGAATGCAAACCCAGGAGTTGTTGGACAAACTCCAGAATACCTTTTCCAATGTTGACAGCAGTACGGGAATACTTTTAAAAAATGTTGAGATGGTTGATAAAAACATTGATGCCCTGACAGAAGCAAGCAG